>Ga0326727_10002779_pt1 | contig 58310 bp, 54 predicted proteins | sample MB2enrmetagenome_FD_207643 | JGI IMG/M metagenome (GOLD analysis project Ga0326727, IMG submission 207643) | Lab enriched peat soil microbial communities from McLean, Ithaca, NY, United States - MB29MY | ecosystem: Environmental > Terrestrial > Soil > Wetlands > Peat | place: USA: New York... | reverse complement strand
TTTTTCTCACTCGTGCGCATGGTGCTAATCTTCTGCATTGCCGGTCTCCTTTTCATTGTGCCTCGAGCACGTCGAACATTGGGAGCGTATCGCATCCCGCGGGAGACCGGCCTTCTCATCCCATCTGATTAACGCCATAACCGGAAACTGACCCAGTACCGGGATTTCCGCGGATTTTGAAAATGAGGGGAGTTGGGGTATCCTCTTGTTCTCAAAAAATGAAGACGAGGCGCCACGTTCCTATCGCTCCGGGAAAAACGGGGGCGTGGGTGTGCCTGATGGCGGTGATGCTGCTTTGGGCGCCCTTGTGGGCGATGGCGTGCCAGCCGGATGGAATGGACTGTTGCAAGGGTGGCATGTGCATGGCGCACGGACACTCGAATCCCAATGCCGCAGGGTCTCGGCAGACTGGTACAGAAGAAACGCCAATGCAATGTGGGCACCATGGCGCTACAGGCATGGCTAGCTGTTCAATGGGCTGCTGCAATGAGAGCAGCCAGAATCTGACGGCGCCAGCGATTTTTGTGATACCTGAACCCGCTAGGATTGACCAACCGCTCGAGGTAATGCGAGCGGCTGGAAACTTTGCACCGACGGAATTCATGCAATCGTTTGAGCCTCTCTCTCCCCCTCCGCGCACGTTTCTTCTCTCACTGTAAGTCTCCACATCTTTTCGTGAATTAGAACACGTTCCGGGTCCAAGGGACTCGCCGCGGATTTTTCCGCCATCAAGGGGAGAAGAATTGATGACGCAGCGTATTTTGCTTTTCGTTGCAGTCGCATTCCTTTTTGCAAGCGGAGTGTTTGCCACCATATTTGGAACGGTGCGAGGCGTTGTGCACGATCCGCAGCACCGGCCAGTGGCCGACGCGTCGGTGAAACTGAAGTCGGCGACCTCTGATTGGATACAGACGGCGCAGACGGACCAAGACGGGGCGTTTTTGTTTACAGCAGTGCCCGTGGGCGATTACCAGGTGTCGGTGACAAGGAGCGGTTTTGCCGACGAAGAAGAAACGGTGACGGTGGTTTCGGGTTCCTCGCCGACATTGCATTTCCAACTCAAGATCGCCTCCGTGAATCAGACAGAAACCGTGACAGCCGAAGGACAGGAAGGAATAGCGAACGTCGATTCCGTGACGCCGACGACGCTGGTGGGCCGCGTGGATATTGCGCAAACACCGGGCGCAGACCGCACCAACGCGTTGCAAATGATTACCGACTACGTGCCGGCTGCATATGTAACGCACGATATGCTGCACATGCGAGGAGGCCACCAGGTGGACTGGTTGATTGATGGCGTCACGATACCCAACACAAATATCGCGACCAACCTGGGCCCGCAGATTGACCCGAAGGACATTGATTATCTGGAGATTCAGCGAGGCAGCTACGAAGCCGATTACGGCGACCGCACCTATGGAATCTTCAACATCGTTCCGCGAACCGGGTTCGAGCGAAACAATGAGGCGGAGATCGTAATGAGTGTGGGGAATTGGTACCAGACGAACGATCAAATTAATTTCGGCAGTCACACCGAGCGTTTCGCTTATTACGCCAGCTTGAACGGAAACCGATCGAACTATGGGCTACAGACGCCGATTGGGCAAGTCTTTCACGATGCGGAGAACGGCTACGGAGGATTTGCGTCCTTCATCTACAACCCCAATTCGGGGAATCAATTCCGGCTGGTCACTTCCTTGCGGCAGGACTACTACCAAATTCCTTACGATCCGGATCCCAACTCCATCGGAAATCAGTCGTACCCGAGCTATGGCCTTCGTGATGGGGAGCACGAAACCGACGGCTACGTGGCCTTCACGTGGCTGCATACATTCAATCCCAATCTGCTGTTGACGGTTTCGCCCTTCTATCACTACACCAAGGCCAACTACCAGGCTTCCCCCAACGACACACCCGTGGTCACGAACGCGAAGCAAACCTCTAATTACGGGGGTCTACAGGCGGCCGTGAATGCCAGTCTTTGGAAAAATGAGTTTCAGGGAGGGATGTACGGTTTCGCACAGAACCAGAGCAACTACTTCTATAACTTTTTTCAGCCTTGTGTCTCGCCATGCCAGAACTTCCCGGCGTCGTCTGCTGCGGTCACGGGAGGGCTCGAGGAAACATTCCTGAGTGACAAATTCAAGGTGACCCCGTGGCTGACGATCATCGGCGGCGTACGCCAGTCGCACTTTACGGCAGACATTGTGGAAAACAGGGTGGACCCGCGGGTTGGCATTGCCGTAAAGATCCCGCGGATCGATTGGGTGTTCCACGCCTTCTATGGCCAGTTTTACCAGCCACCACCGCTGTTAACGGCCACGGGCCCGCTTCTGGATCTAGCAAGCAGTCAGAATCTGACATTCGCGCCGCTCCATGGAGAGCGGGATGAAGAGTATCAGGTGGGGGTTACGATTCCATTTCGCGGCTGGGCTCTTGATGGCGATCATTTCCGGACAAGGGCGCAGAATTGGCTGGACCACAACAATATCGGAGAATCGAATCTCTTCTGGCCGATTACGTGGGATGCCGCTTTGATTCAAACCTGGGAACTCACGCTGCGGTCCCCGCGCCTCTGGCATCGCGGCCAGTTTCACCTTGCCTATGCGAATCAAATCGCACAGGCAACTTCGCCTATCACGGGAGGTTTGATCTGCCCCACTCCCGTGAACCCGGCGACATGTCCCCTCTATATTGCGCCTGGATATGCACCGGTGGACCACGACCAGAGAAACACGTTGAACCTGGGATTCAATGCAACCCTTCCTTGGCAGTCATTCGCTTCGACGAATGTGTACTATGGCTCAGGTTTCACGAATGGATCTCCCAACGCGCAATATCCCGGGAACTATCTGCCGGGGCATACCACGTTTGATTTGTCGCTGGGGAAAAACTTCGCGGAGAGATACAGCATCTCCGTAACGGCGCTGAATGTGGCGAATCGCCGCGTGGAACTGGACAACAGCCTGACGTTCGGAGGGTTTCACTACAACGAACCGCGGGAAATCTATGTGGAATTCCGGTATCGTTTTCATTATTGAGGGGCAGCGATGAAGCGATTCATTATTGTTTTGGTGGGGACACTGCTGATGACGAGTGCGGGATGCCAGACAGCGCCGGTGAAACACTATGCGATTCAGGCAGAAGTGATTTCCGTAAATGTGCCGGAGAAGATGGTGACCGTGAAGCACGGGGAGATACCGGGACTGATGCCCGCGATGACGATGAATTACCTGGTGGCGAATGAAAAGCAGATCGAGGATTTGAAGCCGGGGGACAAGATCTCGGCGGATTTAGTGGTGGGGGAGAATGTGGGGCATTTGGAGAGGATTGTGCTGGTGGAAGAAGGCCCCGCTTCAACGCCACCTGCCACGGGTGATGCGGAGCACCACTCGCATTGAGTAGATGCGCTTGCGTATTTTTGAAATAGCCTTGCCTGGAGTGGCCGGCGCAGATAAACTTTTCAACGAGAATACAGAGTGGCGATGGAGTTCGCCGAAACCGCTGCGGCTGGAATGGCCGGGCTGATGACTCCTGGCTGCCGGAGGGCACCAGGAGTTTTTTGTTCGTGGGAGCCAGAGCAGCCGGACGGGAGAGACGTTGCGATTACTGCTGATTGCGATATTTGGAGCGATTGGGACGCTGGCGCGTTATGGATTGCAGGGGCTGGTGCAGGTGAAGATGGGGAGCACGTTCCCCTTTGGCACGCTGGCGATTAACTTGACGGGTTGTTTCTTCCTGGGACTCATCGGGCAGTTCACTTTGAATCGCATGGTGATTTCGCCGGAATTGCGCATGGCGATTGCGATTGGATTTTTTGGCGGGTACACGACGTTTTCCAGTTTTGGGTGGGAAACGGCGAAGATGCTGGAAGCGGGCGAATGGCTTTGGGCAACAATGTACGTGGCCTCGAGCGTGGTATTGGGGCTGTTTCTTTCGGTGGCAGGGATACGGCTGGCGAACCGGTTCTAGCGGGGTGGCTTGAAAGTGGAGGGCGGCCCTCAGCGGCTGAAGCCGGGTTGTACAAGGATCAGTTGCGGCACGGCTGAAGCCGTGCCCTGACGAAACGCGCGGCGAGGAGTGCACCATGACACATCAGAAATTTGAAGGGGAACGGACGCTGATGCGAGTGCACATCGGCGAATCGGATAGGTGGCACGGCAAACCGTTGCACGATTCGATCGTGCAACTGTTGCGCAAGGAAGGGTGTTCCGGCGTGACGGTGCTGCGTGGCGTGGGCGGATTCGGCGGGTCGAGCGTCTATCACACGGATAAACTGCTGAGGATGTCGCAGGACCTGCCCATTGTCCTGGAAGTAGTGGAAACGCAAGAACGCATCGAGCAGCTCCTGCCACGGCTAGATGAGATGGTTGACGGCGGGTTAATCACGCTGGAAAAGGTGCGCGTGATTTTGTACCGGCCAGCGTCGCGGCAACCGTGAAGAACGGCACAGCGGGACAGGTTGGGCAGAGGCGAGAGAAACCCAAGAGCGGCCCGCCTCAGAAGGACGGGCCCTACAAAGGCGGAAAACGCTAGGCGTGCTTGTCGGCCAGAGACTTGGAGAGGCGCATGCGGCGCTGGACTTCGGCCTGAAGATAGCGGCGGAGATTTTCGGGAACGATGCCGGGGGCGGCGAGTTCGCGAAGATCGGAAACGGTTAGATGAGGCAGGAAGGCGAGGACGGTGGCGAGCGGCGAATAGGGATTACGAACCAGCGCGAGGCGCACATTGTAGGTCTGCGACCATTTGCGATGGTTTGCCACAGCCTGGACGACGCGGAGGGAAGTTTTTTCGCGCGCGAGAGCTTTGAGGACCTGGGCTTCCGTCAGGAAAGGATTATCAAGAGCAACGGGGAGGACATGCGCGTGGCCATCGGCGACGAGCGCGCCGGCAACGCGGGCAGGGCCGCGGCGGGCTAGAGCGATTTTCTGGCCGAGGGGCAATTGCGGGAGACGCGCGATGATCTGGTCTTCGGCGATACGCTTGAGTTCCACGGATACGGCGGGGGAAAGCGTGAACTGGACGAGATCCATGAGGTAGATGTCGCGAATCAAGCGCAAACCGACCAGCCGCGGCGCGCGGGGATGAAAGAGCAGGGTGCGCTTGACGAGATAGCTCTTGAGCAGATTCTTGCGTGTGCCGACGTTTTCAAGGACTTCCGTGGGCAGATCCTTGCGGGCGAGCAAAAGGCAGAGCTTCGTTTCATCCAGAGCCGGATTATCAAGGAGGGCTGTGAGCACCTGAGGCGCGGGGTGATAGAGCAGAGCGCCGAGGTCGTCACCCGAAGCGGTGCGCGCGAGTTGCAGTTCGTGGTCGAACTCGGGCACGCTACTTCCTTTCCCCCGCGGGTACCAGGAAGCGCAGGGCGAGGCGCGCGGCGGATTCCGCGGGCGAGATAGCCATGGCGCCAAATTGCGCGTGAGGAGCGATGGCGCGGAGACGTTCATCCACCTGCTGGTCGAAGAAAGAAGAGTGGCCCATCATGCCACCGGTCTTCGCAAGAAGGAATTTCTGATCGTGGAGTTGCAGACGCTGCATGAGAGCGGCGACAAGAGTGGCAAGGTCGTCCGCGGCATCCTGGAGCAATTTGCGGGCGGCGGGATCACCCTGATCGGCAGCGCGAACAACCACCGGAAAAATCCTGGGGAACACTTCATCCGGAGCACCGTGGGCGAGGGATTGCACTTCGTGCCAAGTGGAAACTTCCAGTTCCTGGAGAATCAGTTTACCCATCGCGGAGTCAACGCCGGTACGATCGAATTCGTGAATGGCGGCGATGGCAGCACGCCGGCCGACATCGAAGGCGCTGCCTTCATCGCCAAGAAGCGGGCCGTGGCCGCCAATGCGCGCGATCTGGCCACGGGCATCGCGTCCGACGGCGGCAGAACCAGTGCCGGCAATCACAACGACGGCGGGACCTTCGCCCGTGGCTTCGAGAGTGAGCTCGAGATCGGTGCAGACAATCACGGTTTGACCGGGGAATTCTTCCTCGAGAAGGCGCTTCATTTTTCGCTCGGCGTCCGCGTGGCCGGTGCCCGCAAGGCCCGCGCATAGAGCGGTGACTTCCGCAAGTGGGACATTGGCGGAGTTGAGCGCAGAACGCTCGGCTTCACAAACGGCAGCGAGTGCGCCGCCAAATCCGACACGCATGGGATTGGAGGGCCCGCTACGGCTGCGCGCGCGAACACGGGAGGCTTCGTCCATGAGGACGCATTCCGTCTTGGTGCCACCACCATCGAAGCCGAGAACGTAGCGCATAGCCAAAGCATACGCGAGGCGGGGCACGGATGCACAGGAGCGAGTGGCGGAGTGTTGAAAGGGTTGGGGGGCGGGGAAGATTGGAGAAACACAAATGGAAGGGTGGCAGAATAAGGAGCTATTTAAGAAATGTGGTTTTGTGGCGTGGCTTGCTCTGTAAAAGCGGCGGCTAGCCGCCGCACTCCAAAGGGAGAGTTGGCTTGACGGTACTGACGGTAGCCACTATTCTCGACTCGCTCCACAGCGCTCACCTGTGAATTAGCTCGGCTTGGTGTTCATGCACATTCATCCGCTGGATCTGGCGATCGTTATCGCGTACTTGCTGGGAGTGACCGCGCTGGGATTGCATTTCCGGCAAGGGCAGCAGGATGCGCGCGATTATTTTCTGGGAGGGCGGAGCGCACCGTGGTGGGCGCTGGCGTTCTCGATTGTGGCGACGGAAACGTCCACGCTGACGATTATCGGCACACCGGCGCTGGCGTACACCGGGAACATGACATTTTTGCAGTGGGTATTTGGATATATGGTTGGGCGGATTTTAATCAGCGTCATTTTCTTGCCAGGATATTTTCGCGGGGAATATCTGACGGCCTACGCTTTGATCGAGAAACGTTTTGGAAGCTGGATGCGTTCGGTTGCCGGAGTGACGTTTCTGGGGACGAGGACGCTGGCGGAGGGGGTGCGCGTGTCGGCGTTTGCGCTGGTGGTAAGTGCGACACTGGGGACATCCGAGCGGCTGGCGGTGTTCATAGTGATGGCGCTGACGGTGCTGTACACGTTTGAAGGCGGAATGAAGGCGGTGATCTGGACGGACGTGGCGCAGTTTCTGGTGTACCTGACGGGGAGTGTGCTGACGCTTGGACTTTTGTTGCATCGCATACCGGGCGGGTGGATGGAATTGAGTCGTGTGGCGGCGTTGAACGGGAACAAGCTCCAAGTGCTGGATTTCTCGTTGAATCTAGCGACGAAATACACGTTCTGGTCGGGAGTGATTGGGGGCGCGGTCTTTACGATGGCGAGTCACGGAACGGATCAGACAATCGTGCAGAGATTGCTGGCGGCGCGAGATCAAAGAGACAGCCGGCGCGCATTGCTGGCGAGCGGATTCATTGTGCTGATCCAGTTCACGATCTTTCTTTTAGTGGGAGTGGCACTTTTTGTCTTTGCACAACACACGCCGCTGCTGGCCGCGGGCCAGAAGACAGACCAGGTGCTGCCGCTATTCCTGACTCGCGAAATGCCGACTGGATTGGCGGGCATCCTGCTGGCTTCGATTTTGGCAGTGGCGATGTCCAACGCGAGTGGGTCACTGAATTCGCTGGCGGCGTCGAGCGTGATGGATTTGGCGGCGCTGCGAGGGCGCCCGACTGATCCGCGGAATTTCATGAGGATTTCGCGGAGAATGACACTGGTGTGGGGCGCGGTTCTGATCGTTTTGGGATTGGTGCACTGGGGACCCTTGCTCGAAGCGGGACTGACGGTGGCTTCGCTGCCGTTCGGGAGCTTGCTGGGATTGTTTTTGCTGGGGACCTTTGATGCGCGGGCGAATTCGCGAGGATCGCTGGCGGGAATGTTCGCGGGACTTACGGCGGTGCTGTTGGTGTTTCAGTTCACAAAGATTGCGTTTACCTGGTACGTGTTGATTGGGAGTTGCGTGACGTTCGCGGTGGGGATGGTGGTGAGCCGGATGATTGGGAGAGAGACAGAGGCAAACCAAGAGCACAGTCAGGAGTGACTGTGCTACCGAGGCGTGGGAATTGCATTTTGGTTTGGGAGATAAGGTCGCGGCCGTAAAAGCGGCGGCGAACCGCCGCACTCCATATTTGACGAGGGAATATGAGCGAGAAGCGGTTGGAACTCGTGCGAGGGCTGGGGCCATGGGCCTCGGTGGCGATTGTGGTGGGCACGATGATCGGCACGGGGATTTTCCTGAAGCCGGCGGAAATGGCGCGAGAAGGCCACTCGGTTTCGATCGTGTTTGCGGCGTGGATTGTCGGCGCGGTGCTTTCGATTTTTGGCGCGCTGTCGTACGCCGAATTGGGCGCGGCGATTCCAGAGGCGGGCGGAGAGTACGCGTATTTGCGGCGCGGGTTCGGGCCGGTGTGGGGTTTTTTGTTTGGGTGGATGCACTCGATTGTGGGACGGCCCGCTTCCACGGCTTCGATTGCCGCGGGGATGATGCGATTCCTGAGCTTCTTTCTGCCGGCGGTGGCGGCGCCGATTTTCAGCGTGCACATTGCGGTTCCGGGGCTGACGTCGTGGATTAAGCCGTACGACTTTGCGTTTACGTGGGCGCAACCGCTGGCGGTGTTCTGGCTGGTGCTGATGACCGGCGTGAATTATCTGGGAGTGCGGTTGGGCGGGGGAGTGCAGGTGTTCCTGACGGCGATCAAATTGGTGAGCATCGCGATTGTGATCGGTGTGGCATTTGTGCTGCCATCGGGCGGGGGACATGCGGGAGACCCGGTGTGGCCTACGGCAGTGAATGCGGGATTGTTCAGCGCGTTTCTGGCGGCGCTGGCGGCGGCTCTGTGGGCTTACGACGGGTGGGAGGATTTAAACCTGGTGGGGTCGGAGGTGAAAGACCCGGCGCGGAATTTTCCTCGGGCGCTGGTCGGCGGGGTATCGCTGGTGGCGCTGGTGTACCTGCTGTTCAGCGCGGCGTGCTTGAAGGTGCTGCCGTTTGCGAGCGTGGCGAATTCGACTCACGTGGCGTCGGACGTGGTGGAACGAGTCGTCGGGCATGGCGCGGCTACTTGGGTGACACTGGCGATGGTCATCTCCGCGCTGGGGTCGATGAATTCGTCCATATTGAGCGGGGCGCGGGTGCCTTACGCGATGGCACGCGACAGTGTGTTCTTTAGAATTGCCGACGGCATTCACCCGAAATACCTCACACCGGGGCGAGCGCTGATTTTTCAGGGCGTATTGGCGAGTGTGTTAGCGCTGAGCGGAACGTTTGAAGAATTGACGAACCTGTTTATTTTCGCGGGATGGATTTTTTACGGGCTGGCGGTGGTGGCGCTATTCCGGTTGCGAAGGACGGAGCCGGGAATGGAGCGGCCGTACCGCTGCTGGGGATATCCGTGGGTGCCGGGAGCGTTTGTGCTGGGGGCGCTGGCGTTGACGGTGAATCTGTGGCTGGACCGGCCAGGACGCTCGACGATCGGGTTGCTGCTGATTTTGGCGGGGCTGCCGTTTTACCGGTGGTGGACGCGGAAAGCGGCGCCGGCGGGAGAGACCAGCTAACTCGCAACGCCGCGACGCTTCATTACCAGCTGGAGCAATAGGTCTCCCATGAACAGGAAAAATCCGGGGAGAAAAAACCAATTCAGCATGAAGACGGCAAAGCCGGTTGCGACAACGCGCAACGCGCCGTAATCCCTAAGAATTAGTACAACAAGCAGGAGTGCGAGCAGCGCCGCTGCCATGACGAGGGCCGGGAACAGAGCTGCACAATGGACGGCAAGCCCGTGAGCGCGGGCGCGAAGAGACAGATAGGCGCCCAACGCGCCGAAAAGCGGCAAAGTGAAAAGCCAGGGAAAATAGAGAACGAAGCTGTAGGGATCGTGGGGGCGGATCACCAGTGGTCGCAGGCCGGCAATTTCAAAAATGGCCAAAAGTCCCGCCGAACCAAAGAGCGTGACGAGCCCGGGAATCCACAATTGCGTGACACGATTTTGCATGAAGGCCTCCGATTTAGCCGCGAGGATGTCGCGGTGAAGCTCCTGCCAACTGGGGACCCGCTCGCAGACGAGACGAGCGGCGTCCAATTCAGAAACGCCCTGTGCGCGCAGTGAGAGATAGTTGTCCTCGAGGTGCGCGGCGAGTTCTTCCCTCACCTGCAACGATTCCGTTTCCGAAAGAGGCAAGCGGCCGAGGTGGTCGTTCACGTAAGCGAGCCAATCAGGCATGGTTCACCCGGGCGACGCGGCGCATGGCGCGGAAGAGGTCGGCCCACTGGGCGCGCAGAGGCGCGAGCATTTTTCGGCCACGGGGGAGCAACTTGTAACAGCGGCGACGGCGGCCGCTATCGCTGGTTTCCCACTCGCCGCGCACCCAGCCGCGATTTTCCATGCGATAGAGGAGCGGATAGAGCGCGGCAAGGGTGAAGCGGAGCGCGCCTCCGGAATCGTGCTCGATGCGGCGGGAGATTTCGTAGCCGTGGAGGGGCTGGCGTTCGAGGACGCTGAGGATGGCGAGTTCAGCGGTGCCGCGTTTAAGTTCGTTGCTGACCATAGGGTAGCCTCTTATATGTAAGAGTCTTATATATACGCGAGCGGATGTCAATAGTACGTTTGGGCAGATGTGGATCAGGCGCGGGCGGACTGGGCGGTGGAGACAGGTTCGGCGATGCGGAGGAAGGCGGCGTCCACGCCGGGGTGGACAGTGATGGCGGGATGGAGAATCTTGGCGATGGCGGCGACCCCAGTGACGAGGCGGGGGCCGGAGCGCGAGACGTAGCTGTTGGCGTCCAGAGCGTAGACTTGCCCATTGCGCACGGCGGGGATGGACTGCCACTCGGGCGGAAAAGTCAGCGAGAGATACTCATCGCGCGCTTGCTCCTTGGTATAGCCGCAGGGAGCGATGAGGAGAACATCGGGGGCGGCTCCGAAAATTTCATCGAGGGTGACGCGGAAGGAGGGAATTTTCGGTTTGCCGAGGAGATCAACGCCGCCAGCGTGAGCAATCATCTCTGGAACCCAATGACCGCCCACATAGAGAGGCTGCAGCCATTCCAGAAGAACGACGCGTGGCCGGTCGACGATGAGACCAACTTGCAGTTCGATTTCGCCGAGTTTTGTGCCGATTCGCTCGACTATCGCATCCGCGCGCGCCAGACGATCGGTTTCCTGCCCCACGAGTAGAATGTCGCGCCAGACGTCGCCAAGCTCCTGCGGATTGAGGCAGAGCACTTCGGGGCGGTAGGGGAATTCTGCGAGGGCGGCGGCGAGATCGTCGGGAGAGGCGGCGCAAACGTGGCACAAATCCTGGGTGATGATCAAGTCCGGAGCAAGTTGTTTGAGGAGATCGGCGTCAACGGCGTAAAGGCTTTCACCGCGGGAAATGTACTCACGAACCTGGGCGTCGATTTCGGCGGGAGAGGCGTTGTGGGGAATGCGGGAGCGGATGACAACAGTTTTGGTGCGGGCGCGCGGAGGAAAATCGCATTCATGGCTGACGCCGACGATCTCGTGGTCGAGTTGCAAGGCGAAGAGAATCTCGGTGGCGGAGGGAAGGAGGGAGGCAATGCGCATGCAGCGGACTGTACCACAAAATGAGCGGAAAATGATGCTTGGACGTAAGGACGAACGGGTTACTGGCTTACTTGTATAAGAGGTATTTGCGGCGGACTTGGTCGAAGGCCGCGAGGTCGGTGGCCCAACTGCTGACGATTTTTTCCGGGGAGACACCGGCTTGCAGATCGCGAACGCCTTGTTCATTGCCGAGGAGTTCCAGAATTTTGGAGGAATCGAATTGCTGAGGATAAGTCTTTTGCAGGAGAGCGGCGATTTCCAAACCCATGCGCATGGAGCGCACTGCTGCGCGATCGGTGACTTTGATGCCGACCCCACCGCAGTGCTGCCCAGCGTAGAGGCCGCTGACGGGGATGAAGGGTTGATTGGAGAAACGAAGGCCGGGAAGATTTTTAGCGTTCAGTTCAGCGGCAACGTCTTCGCCGTTCATCCATGGCGCGCCGAACTCTTCAAAGGGCGCTTCCGTGCCGCGGCCGACGGAGATGCCGGCGCTCTGCAATATTTCCAGGCCGGGATAGAGGATTGAGCCTTTCAGGGTGCGGAGATTGGGGGAGGGGGGAATCCAGCGCGAGCCCGTGCTCTCAAAGAAATAATTGCGATGCCAGTTTTTCATTTTGACGACGTGCAGGTCGGCGTTGATGTGATTTTCGGAATTGTAGAATTGCGCGAGTTCACCAATGGTGAGGGCGTAGCGGACGGGAACGGGATAGTAGGCGACGAAGCTGGTTTTGTCTGGATCAAGCATGGGGCCTTCGAGGATGTCGCCGGTGAGGGGATCGGGGCGGTCGAGCACATAGAAGGCGATGTTGTGCTTCGCGGCTTCCTCCATGCAGTAGCCCATGGTGGTGGTGTAGGTGTAAAAGCGAATGCCGGCATCCTGGACGTCGAAAACAAGAGCGTCAATGCCTTGCAACATCTCGTCGGTGGGGCGGAGATGTTCGCCATAGAGGCTGAAGATGGGCAGGCCGGTGGAGGGATCCTTGGAGGAGGAGAATTTTTCATCGGCATGGCCGGCAATGCCGTGCTCAGGGCTGAAGAGTGCGATTAGGTGGACGCCGGGAGCTTTAGCAAGGAGTTCGACGGTGGAGCGGCCCTGGAAATCCACGCCGGTGTGATTGGTGATAAGGCCAATATTTTTGCCGCGGAGGGAAGCGAACTTTTCGGATTCGAGGACATCAAGGCCAGTTTGGACGCGGCCCACATAGGTGTGATGCGATTTAGGATGTTTTTGAGCCGCGGATGCGAAGGGCGCGGCGAGGACGGAGGGCAGAAGCGGCAGGATAAGTGCGAGGCAAAATTTAGGAGCGAAACGACGCGTAGGTTTCATAGCTTCCAATGATATTCTGGAACGTGCTGTTCGCAGCTTCATTGTTAGCAGGGAGTGCGCGTGCTATATACAGTCGAGGCGGCGGGCAGGCGGCTGGGAGACCAACGGAAAATGAACAGGCGTGCTGCCGGATTATTGCTACTGCCATTTTTGATTTTATTCATTATGACCAGGAACGCCTTCAGCGATTCACGAGACACAAAATCCGCGGAAACTTCGGCGGGCAAGAAAAAGGCCGCGCAAAGTGCGAGTGCGAGCGTGGTCAAGGCGACGCCCGAGCAGGAGCGGTGGGTGGAGACAACGCTGCTGCAGATGAGCGTGGAAGAGAAGGTCGGGCAGGTTTTATTCACGACGTATCACGGCGCCTTCACGTCCACGGATTCCGAGGCGTACGCGCAGATGATTCACGACGTGAATGAGTTGCACGTCGGGGGATTCATCAACATTACGCACGGGTCGCCGCTGGGCTACGTGAAAAGCCAGGCGTACCCGACGGCGGTGCTGACGAATCAATTGCAGTCCAAATCGAAAGTGCCGCTGCTGTTTGGCGCGGATTTCGAGCGTGGTACGGCGATGCGGCTGAATGAGGGAACATCGTTCCCAACCGCGATGGCGCTGGCGGCCGCTGGGAATCCCAAGGACGCCTACGCGATGGGGAAGACGACGGCGCTGGAAGCACGGGCCGTGGGGATTCAGTGGGTCTACGCGCCGGTCGCGGATGTAAACAATAATCCGGGGAACCCGATCATCAACACGCGTTCGTTTGGAGAAAATCCCGCGCGGGTGGCGGAGTTTGTCAGTGAATTCATTCGCGGCGTACAGGAAAACGGCGGGATTGCGACGGCCAAGCACTTCCCGGGGCATGGCGACACGGCCGCCGATTCACACATTGATTTGCCGGTGATTAAGGCGGACCGGGATCGGCTGGACCATCTGGAGTTGGTGCCGTTTCGCGCGGCAATCGCGGCGGGAGTGGGCAGCATCATGACGGCACACCTCTCGGTGCCCGCGTTGGAGCCCGATCCGAATACGCCGGCAACGCTTTCGCCGCGCATTTTGACGGATCTGTTGCGGAAGCAGTTGGGATTTGAAGGGTTGGTAGTGACCGACGCCATGGACATGGGCGGAATCACGGTGCGCTACGCGCCGGGAGACGCAGCGGTGCGCGCGTTTGTGGCGGGAGCAGACGCGCTGCTGATGCCGCCGGTGCCGGAGGCGGCGTACGACGCGCTGCTGGCCGCGGCGAAGTCCGGGGAGATCACCCAAGAGCGGCTGGACGCGTCGGTGCGACGAATTCTGCTCGCCAAGGCGAAACTCGGGTTGGACAAGAACCGGTTGGTGGATGTAGATGCGCTGAACACAAAATTCGGGCGCACCGCCTGGCAAGAGGAGGCGCAAGAGATTTCGGACCGCGGGATCACGCTGCTGCGCGATACGCCGCACCGTTTACCGCTGGACGAAACGAAGCCAATGCGAATGCTGCTGGTTTCGCTTTATTCGGACCCGGAACCTTATCCGGGAGAAGACCTGGAGCGGGAACTGCGTGAGCGCTGTGATTCGCTGATTGCGCTGCGGGCGGATACAAAGTTCGCGAAAGCAGACACGCTGAAATTGCCTTCGCCCGATCAGTATGACGTGGCGATTCTGGCGTTGTTTGTGCGGGTGAGCGATCGCAAGGGCGATGTGGACGTACCGGCAAACCAATTGCCGTTGATTGATCAGATTTACAAATCCGGCAAGCCGGTGATTACCGTGGGGCTGGGCAGCCCGTACCTGATCGAGAAATTCCCGCAGGCGGAGACGTGGCTCTCCGCGTTTGGCATCAGCGACGTGGCACAGATTTCGGCGGCTCGCGCGCTGTTCGGGCAAATCCCCGTGCAAGGGCATTTGCCGGTGACGATTCCGGGCGTGGAGATGAAGGCCGGCTTTGGGATGGAAGTTGCCGCGAATCCGATGACGCTGCAAGCGATGGACGTGCGCGGAGAAGCGCAATTGCGGCCTGCGTTCGACGTGGTGGAAAAGGCCATTGCGGACAAGGCGTTTCCCGGGGCAACGATGGCGGTGGGATACCGCGGGAAGGTATCACTGCACTCGTTTGGAAAGTTGAGCTACGACGCGAACTCGCCGGCCACGAAGATTGACACGATGTATGACCTTGCCTCGCTGACGAAGGTGGTGGTAACGACGACGCTGGTGGAGAAACTTGTGGAAGGCGACTTCCCTTCCCCGCTGGATCTGGATGCGCCCATTGAGCGGTACCTGCCGGAATGGATTGACGGGCCACAGGGAGAGGGTCCGCATAAAGTGGTGGTGCGGAATTCGAAGGAGCTCTCTCAGTGGCAGGACGATCGTCAGATTGCCTGGCGGCATAAAGTAACAGTGCGCCACCTGATGACGCACACTTCAGGGCTGCCGCCGTTCAAGGAATACTGGCGCACCTCGACGGGGAAAGCGGACACGCTACGCATGATTTTCGCGGAACCGCTGGAATATGAGCCGGGCACAAAAGTGGTGTATTCGGACCTGGGAATTATTTTAATGGCGGAGATCGTTCAGCGGCTGACGGGAGAGCCGCTGGATAAACTAGCCCGCGAGTATATTTTTGATCCGCTGGGGATGAAGCATACGATGTACCGGCCGCCGCAAGCGCTTTGGCCGGAGATTGCGCCGACCGAGGTGGACAATCAACTGCGGCACCGGCTGGTGCAGGGCGAAGTCCACGATGAGAATGCGTTTGCCATTGGCGGAGTTTCGGGACACGCCGGGGTGTTCAGCACGTCGCCGGATTTGGCGGCGTTTTGCCAGATGCTGTTGAATGGGGGCGTTTATGGGCACCAACGCGTGGTGAAGCGTTCGACGATTGCGGAGTTCACCGTGCCGCAGGCGCTGGCGAATAATGAGCGCACGCTGGGCTGGGTGGTGCCGACGGAAGGAAGTTCGAGCGGCCACTATTTTTCGGGGCACAGCTACGGGCACACGGGATTCACGGGGACGACGATTTGGATCGATCCGGACCGGGAATTATTTGTGGTGCTGCTGACGAACCGCGTGAATCCGACGCGGGAGAATCAGAAAATCATGGAAGTAAGGCCGGCGGTGCATGACGCGGTGATGAAGGGGTTGGGGTTGGCCACTGACGCGGCGCATTAAACGATGTCGGCGGAATGTCGGCGCGCCGACATTATTAAATAAATATATAATCAACTACTATTCGAATATGAGTGAAATTGTGCCGGTATGGGAGGGGTGTTGCAAGATGAAGATTCGTGAGGATTTATTTTCGTGCTCAAAACGGAAAACGGAGAGCGAATCGCGTTTGAGAGATGAGAGGGGCGTGAGCTTTCGAACATTGCGCGCCGCCGACAAAAAAAGAAGGGGGTTCTCGGCATCAACCCCCAAACACCATCCGGCCCAGCTTATCGCCAAGGCGCTGGGCTTCCTTAGCGTCCGCAGCGTTGCGGAAGCGCTCGACTAGCTTGAGAAACTCTCGCTGAATTCTCTTATCGACCTCGACATCGTAGAGTGGAGTTTTCTTTTCGAGGCTCATATTACCAATATGCACGAAAATGACGCGATTTTAAACGCCCGCGTCGCGCTGTAGGGTCAGCCGGTCCGGACCGCCCTTGCAGGTATTAGTTGCCTGGTGTCATTGGCTTTTTTTTCTCAAGCGTGTCCTCCCAAAGCAAGACGAGTCCCCAAACCGCCAGAACTCCGAATATCAAAAAGCCGACAAGTGTCGCAATCCCCTCAACGTCTCCTTGGGGTATGGCCAGTTTTCCGAGGCGGATTCATCTGCGAGTGGATGCGTTCCCGGTGTAGTAACGACGGAAATGAGGAACAATAAACCGTAGGCTTCCAGGAACAGCCTCGGCAATCGCTTGGCGAGAGCCCAAAGTGGCTGCTTCATCATACTTCTCCTCCTCTGGGTCGGGAACAGTTCTTATTATGTTGTCTTGACGAGAAGGATACCACTCTTGCAGTTAAACATGGGGTGCAGGTCCGGGGTGGCTGTTCGGTGGCATGGGGCGCAGTTGAGGGAATCACAGGCTCTCTCAAAACGTGATGTTAATCAAATGAGCACATTCACCCAAGATAAAAATTCGCCAAAAGGACGTTTTGTTATTCTTCAATTGGGTAAAGTAATGCCTTGGGAAGCTCACTTCTCAAGGCTTTTTTGTTTTCCCGCAGGTTTATCCATTAAGAAGAAAAACAAATCTTTAAGTCGCTCTTCGGCGAATTGGAAGGGGTGTCTTCGTCCAACGTTGCGGAGCGCCAAGAAAAGGAAAACGCCATGAAAGCGATTGAATCAAAAATCTGCAGAGTGATGCTTTGTCCGGTGGATTACACCGAGATGATATCATCTGAAATTCCGTGGGTGGTGGATGAGGTTCAAATGATCCCCTCGCGTAGCTGCACAGTAGCTGGTTGCCCTTACAGGTACACACTGTCGGGTGGTTATCTCAAATCCCAAGAGGACGAAGCGCCCAAGCCCGACCAAGCCCTTCGCCTGTTATGTCCAGTACATCGCCACCCACTATACATCTCCGAGTACGACAGCCGGAGCAAAACAGAAACTTGGCGTTGTCCGGAAACTGACTGCGAAACGATCAAAAGGCGTCGGCTGGGATGACGAGCTTGTCGGAAAGGGTGTGCTGTCCCTTGTTTTGTGGGGCCTGCCTTCTGATGCGGGCCCCCTTCATCGCCTACTGAAAGAGTTTTTGCTCGTAATCTTTGGTGGCTTGTTCGACGTCGGCGGGGCGGCCTAGGTCGCGCCAATACGCTTTGTCGGCTGGAAACGCGACGATATTCTCTCCGCGGGCTGACACATTCAAATAGGTGTCGATGATAGAGAAGGCGCCTTCTTCCTGCATCAGGGAGAATAGACGCGGAGAGATGACGTGGATGCCGGAGAAGGCGAAGGGCTGGAGGCGCGGCGAGGAGCGCACGATTTCCTGTTCCTGCAGGATTTGGCGGCCGCAGAAGTGGAGGCCGTTATCGAACAACAACTGGCGGGAGCTTCTGCGGCGCTGAACCGCCAAGGTAGCGAGGGCTTGTTTTTCGTTATGAAATTCGAGCATGCGGCGAAAGTCGATTGTGCTGATGACATCCACGTTGTGGAGGATAAACGGTTCATTCGCATGCGCAGAATCCTGGAGGAAGAACCAGGAGGCTTTTTTCAGGCCGCCGCCCGTATCGAGCAATTGCTCTTCGCGAGAGATTGCGATGTGCAGGCCGAAATCATCGCGGGCTTTGAGGTAATCCACAATCATGTCCGCGAAATGATGGACATTGATGATGACTTCGCTGACGCCGAAGGAGCTGAGGCGCGTAAGAGTGATTTCGAGCAAGGTGCGGCCCGCAACTTCCACGAGAGCCTTGGGGCGAGTGTTGGTGACAGGGCGGAGGCGCGTACCGAGGCCCGCCGCAAGAATCATGGCTTTCATCTGGGGCCTTCATCTAGAGTCGCGGCGCGGGCGGAGTGGCTGCGGAAAGCCGGGAAAAGACTATTCTTCAGGGGCTGAAGCCGGTTTACATATGTGCTGCTTACGGCATGGCTGAAGCCATGCCCTGACGTCACGAGCAGATATTCACGCAATCCGACAAGCCCCGGCCTCCTAAAGAGAGCCGCAAAAGATTTCTCAGATGCGACCGTAGGGACTTTCATTTGCCCATCTTTTCGAGTTCAAGATGGTGCACGACGACTTCCAGGCCGTTGCGGATGCGGAGGCGCTTGGCCAACTGTTCCGCAAGAAAGACGGAGCGATGCTGGCCGCCGGTGCATCCGAAGGAAACCATCAGATTCTTGAAGCCGCGCTGCTGGTAGTTGTTGACGGCGGCGTCCACCAAGGAAAGCACCCCGGCGAGGAACTGGTGCACGCTTTCCTGCTGGTTGAGGTAATCGATCACCGGGCCGTCTTTGCCGGTGAGAGTCTTAAAGGCTTCTTCGCGGCCGGGATTCAGCAGGCAGCGGCCATCGAACACGAATCCACCGCCATTTCCAGTTTCATCCTGCGGCAAGCCACGATGAAAGGAAAAACTGTAGACACGGACGACAAGATTTTGCGCTTCGGAGGCAAGGCCTAGAAGCTTTTCCGAAGCCAACATCCCCTGGAATGCATCCATGAGCGTCGGCAATTCAATGGGCAGTTTCGTATTGTGCAGGAGCCAACGGAGGTTTTTCAGGGCGTAGGGGACGCTCTGGAGGAAATGCGTCTTGCGTTCGTAGAAACCGCGAAAACCGTAAGCGCCAAGCGCCTGGAGAATACGCACATAAACGTAAGCGTAGTAATAGTGGAGGAAAGCTTCGCGGTCTATATTGAGAAACTTCCGAAGGCAGCGAATATAGTGTTCGAGGAGATCCTGACGGAGCGGCGGGGGCAGGTCGGCTTTGGCGTCAAATAGAAGAGAAGCGATGTCGTACTGCAAGGCGCCTTTGCGGCCACCCTGATAATCCACGAAAAATGGCTGGCCATCGCGCAGCAGCACGTTGCGAGACTGGAAATCGCGGTAGAGGAAATAATCGCGGGGAGCGCTGAGGAGAAAATCGGCCAATCGGCTGAAATCGTTCTCGAGGCCCTGTTCATTGAAGGGGATGGCGGCAAGGCGGAGAAAATAGTATTTGAAGTAGTTCAAGTCCCAGGCGATGGATTGGCGGTCGAAACTGGCGCAGGGATAACTGACGGAATAATCGAGGTCGCGGGCAGCTTCAACCTGGAAACGCGGAAGGACGGCGACAACTTTGCGGTAGGCCTCGACCACGGGCGCGGCGATATTCGGGCCATTACGATTTTTCGAGAGAAAGTCAAAAAGGACCGTGTCGCCCAGGTCTTCTTCCAAATAAGCGCCGTTTTCCAGATCTTCGGCGTAAATTTCCGGGACCGGAAGGCCGTGTTTGCGGAAATGGCGGGAGAATGCGAGGAAGGCAACATTTTCTTCGCGAACGCCATAGAGAACGCCGATGGCGCTGACGCGTTCGTTCGCCAGGCGAATGATCTTGCGTCCCGAACCGCCGAGTTCCCCCTGAAGCGGCTGGATGCGCGTGGGGGCGGCGTGGAAATGCTGCTCGAAGAGCCTCTTAAGAGCGTCCATAAACAAGAGTACCCGTAAATGCGCTTGGCCAAACAACAAGATGGGTGCTTTACCATCATAGATGATTCCCGGAAATCGGATGGCCAGGAACGGGGAAAGATGTCGTGGAGGTTAATTCGGGATAAGCACAGCTATAATTCAAGTATGCCTTTGCACAACAGAAAGAGTGGCCTTGTGGAACGCCGACAGACGGAACTCAGGAATCCAGCCTCAAAGAATCTTGATCGCATGACGCCCCTGCAAATCGTGCGGCTGATGAACCGCGAGGACCGCAAAGTGGCGGCGGCGGTGGCGCGGGAGTTGCCTGCGATTGCGCGGGCCGTGGAGGCGATCGTCGAGAGGATCGAGAAGGGCGGGCGATTGATCTATGTGGGCGCAGGATCGAGCGGACGCATCGCGGTGCTGGACGCCTCAGAGTGTCCGCCAACATTTGGGACGCCGCCGGAATTGGTGCAGGCGCTGATCGCCGGGGGAAGAAAGGCGATGACGCAGCCGGTGGAAGGAGCGGAAGACCGGCGTAGCGAGGCGGTGCGCGATTTGAAGAAGATCGGAATGACTGGAAAGGATGCGGTGGTGGGGATTGCCGCGAGCGGAACCACGCCATACGTTCTGGGGGCGCTGGCGTTCGCGAAGAAGCGAAAAGCGCTGACGATTGGCGTGACATCGAACCGGAGAACGCCGCTGGCGCGGGAAGCACGGATTGCGATCGCGCCGGAAGTGGGGCCGGAGGTGATCGCCGGGTCGACGAGGATGAAGGCAGGGACATCGCAGAAGATGGTCCTGAACATGCTCTCAACAGCGACGATGGTGCGCCTGGGCCATCTGTACGACAACCTGATGATTGATGTTGCGCGTACGAATGAGAAGCTTCGCGAGAGGGAGAAGCGGATCTTGATGGAAGCGAGCGGGAGGAATGTGTCTGCCGTGGAACAGGCATTGCGTCAAAGCAAACACAACCTGCGGCTGGCGCTGATCATGTTGAAGAGAGATGTTTCGGCGGAACAGGCGAAGAAGCTGATGAAGGCGGCCCGGGGCCACTTGCGGCTGGCGTTGGGCGAATAAGCGGGAAAGTCAGGACATGGACAAATTTCAAATTCGTGGCGGAAAGCCGCTGCAGGGGGCGGTGAGGATTAGCGGCGCCAAGAACTCCGCGCTGCCCGCGATGGCGGCAGCGCTGCTGACAGCGGAACGCGTGACGCTGCACAACATACCGATGGTGCGGGACATCATCACGATGGCGAAGCTGCTGGCGTTCATGTCCGCGAAGGTAAGCACGACGGAATTTCCCGCGGCGGATTACAGCATCATGGCGGAATCCTTGAATGGCGCGGTGGCTCCGTATGAATTGGTGAAGACCATGCGAGCCTCCATCCTGACGCTGGGGCCGGCGGTGGCGCGCTGGGGAATTGCACACGTTTCGCTGCCCGGAGGTTGTTCGATTGGCGCGCGGCCGGTGGATTTGCATGTGGCGGCGCTGGCCAAGATGGGCGCGGAGATCAGCACCGACCATGGCTACATACGGGCCAAGGCGCCGATGGGCGGGCGGTTGAAAGGCGCGCATATCGTATTTGAAAAAATCACAGTGACGGGCACAGAGAACATTCTGATGGCGGCGACGCTGGCCGACGGAGAAACGATATTGGAAAATTGCGCGCGCGAACCAGAGGTTACGGACCTGATTCACCTGCTGCGGAAGATGGGCGCGGACATCCGCGGAGACGATACTTCCACATTGCGGATTCAGGGTAAAGAAAAGTTGCATGGCACAGACCACTCGGTGATTCCTGATCGCATCGAGGCGGCAACATTTCTTGTGGCAGGGGCGATTACTGGCGGTGATCTGACCGTTGCGGACTGCGTGCCGGAACACCTGGGCGCCGTGATTGCCAAGCTGGAGAAAGCAGGCGTTGCGGTGGAAACGAAGGATGCGACAACGCTGCGGGTGCGCGGGGCGGAGAAGCTGGCCGCAGCCGACGTGACAACGGAGGAGTATCCGGGGTTCGCCACGGACATGCAGGCGCAATATATGGCGCTGGCGACACAGGCGGAAGGCACGTCGGTGATTACGGAAACAATATTCGAGAATCGTTTTTTGCATGCGAGCGAGATGATGCGCATGGGCGCGAACATCTCGATTGATGGGAGGCGGGCGGTCGTGCGCGGGCCGGCGAAACTGTCTGGGACGACGGTGCAGGCGTCCGATTTGCGGGCGAGCGCGGGATTGGTGCTGGCAGGGCTGGTGGCATCGGGAGAGACGATCATTGACCGCGTCTATCACATTGACCGCGGGTACGAGCGGATCGTGGAGAAGTTGCAGGTGGTGGGCGCAGACATTGAGCGGATTCACGCAAAGGAAACGTAGAGTTGGCTGAGTAGGAATGGGTGGCGGGCGCGCTAGACCTTCGCAAGGCCCTGGATTAAGGGGCAACCTCTACAACAGTCACAGGAATCCAAAAACCGACTCCACGGGGTGGGCCAGGCTACTCCATGCAGGGAGGAAAGACTGTTTCGCGGGACTGGTTACTATATAAAAGCGGCGGCCCTTCGAGGCTCAGGGTAAACAAGATGCCGCACTCCAAAGATTAGGCCTCCGGTTGAGATCCACACGGCAAATTTTGGGAAACTCTGGTACAATCCGCCAATTGCTTTGCACCCAGTAGCAGGGCGATTTTAAGGCGTCAGGGAAACCAACTGGAGGGGCCGACCATGCGGAACACCGAACTGATGGCAAAGATCGATGCCGCGATTGCGGAGAAGAGCCTGCTGAAGCATCCGTTTTATCAGGATTGGCAGATGGGGAAGCTGAGCCGCGAGGAGTTGCAACTGTACGCGGCGCAGTATTACCGGCACGTGGAAGCCTTCCCGAAACATCTGCGTGTGCTGGCGGCGCGCACGGAAGGAACGCTTCGAAATATCGTGTTGGAAAATCTGGCGGAGGAGGAAAATCCTTCGCGGCCACATCCGAAGCTTTGGCGCGACTTTGCCGCGACCCTGGGCGTGAATGAAGAGGACATTACCTGCTGCCCGGCGCTGCCCGGAGCGCAGGCCGTGGTGGAGACATTCCGGGAGATTGTGGGGGACCGTCCGGTGGCTGAAGCAGTAGCGGCACTCTACGCCTACGAAGCGCAGGTGCCGGAGATCGCGACGACGAAGATTGAGGGTTTGAAGAAGTATTACGGGGTGGATTCGGCGAAGGGCCTGGCGTATTTCACGGTGCACGAAGAGGCCGACAAGTTACATCGTGCCGCCTGGCGCGGTTGGCTGGAGGAACACGCCCACGGGGACGAGGAAGAGATCATGGCGACGACGAACGAGGCGCTGGATGCGCTTTGGGGCGCGCTGGACGCCGTCCACTGCACGCACGCCTAGTAACCCTGACATCCATAAGAACTTGTCACGCAAGAGACCTCGCAAAGAGGCCTCTTGCATTCCAGCCGCAAAGCGCCTGCGAGCGGTGGACAGAGGGGAGGGCGCGCTTGTGGGGCCCTGATCCTCGGCTGGAATATGTCGGACTAGTTAACAAAGTACCGTTGCATCCCCGCAAATTCACTTGCTATGTTCCCTGGAACAGGGAGTGAAACCTTTGTCGCGAAAAAAAGTAGTTTTCGTACTGGTCTTTCTGGTTCTGATCGCGGGCACGATCGCCTTGTATTCCGCGATGCCTAGGCGGTATTCGCTGGGTGAGCGGCTCGCCCAGACAAGCATTTTCTGGACGGACAACGAAGCGTTTTTCTTCCTGAACGTAAATACGGTCGGGCAGACCGGCAATTTCGTTTCGGACAGACTGGGGAAGACGCGCTACGGCTACTGGACTTATTTCCTTGGGGCTGGCCCCCGATTCATGGACACCAGGACAGTCGCTTGCCGTTTATTGCCTTCCGGAGAATTGCAGCAGCTTCCGCTGCCGGCCGAAACCGCGAGCTTTGGCAACTGGACATTAGAAGACGGCAAATTGAAGCTCACACCGGTGAACACCGGCTACAACGGCCGAAACGGATTTCGCTGGGACGGCGAGAAATTTGTTTCCGTGCCACCGGAGCAAATCGCGCAGGAGAAGAATGATCCGACGCTAAGTTCTGACGACGACACGGAGGACGGTGATCCGATGGGTTTTCTCTCTCCCGCCTCGCGCAAAGCGTTCAAAGCCGCGGGTTGGCACTACAAAGTTCTGACGGGATTCGAGACGAAGAGCACACAGGCAACGCTACCAATCCGCATGGGCAAGAACTCCTTTGATCTGACGATTACCAAGTTCCCGACATCCAAAGGCGGTGAGGAACGCTTCGACCTTTTGGCCGGCGGTATCAAGAGTTTGGAGATTTCCGGAAGTGGCCAGCAACAGACAGCTGCTGTGCTCTGGAATCTTAGCGGCTGGCGCCCGGTATCAAAGCAGGAATTCGAAGATCAAACTCGGCGATCCGGCCGATCGGTAGCCATGCCCTATACAATCTGGATCTGGATTGCCGTTTTCATTTTGCTGACATTTTGGAAGCTAAGCGGTTGGGGCTACTTACTTCTGAACTTGTTCGGCGTGAAGCGGCGGGTGCTTAAGAACCTGCCGACTTCCTACTCGTTTCCGCCCGCAACTCCCGCGCAATTCCCCCAGCTGGATGCGGCGGAACTTGAGCGCTATACGCGCGAATTCGAGAGCCTGGGTTTCGTGCGCTTACTGGATTTCTCTCTTGTTTCAGACTCCGCAAGACAGGCCCCGAGCTTTTGCCGTCTGTTCGCGCACACACGCAACCATTGTTTCGGGGAGGTCAGCCAACTCTTCCCGCGCGGCAAAGCTCCTCTGCGGCTAAAATGCTCGATTCAGAGCTCTCTGCAAGACGGCTGGACACTGGGGTTCTCTGACCGCAAGCCTCAAGCGACCAGTTCGCTGCTCCGGCGAAAAAAAGCGCTTGGTGTCTGCATGCCGGGCAGCACCACCTACGAACTTCTGCAAGCCTTTCTGCAGATGCGCGACCAGGTCTGCGCGGATCTTGGAATTTCCTATATGAAAGATGACACCTTGGAGGCGTATATTGCGAAAACACAACGCGCGGTCACGGACATGCGCGAGGCGGTGAAGCAAAAGAATTTCGCGACGGGGCTCTCCGAGGTGTACTACCGCAAGTTATCCCTATTGAAAACGAAATCGGAATACGTGTGGCTGGGCGACTATCCCAAAGAAGCGGAACGGCGAAAGCAGGGATATCCCGCGCCAGCCCGGGCCACTTAGCGAGTTCCTCGGTATCGGAATGGCTCTGCTGACAATCTTGGGGAAGAACCGTCCAGAAGCGAAAAGCAGATCCCTCACCCCGCCAAAAGCGCGGGGATTCGGGATGACATTGGTGCGGGCGCGCGGGGTTCGGGATGACAACGGCGCGGGAAGGGGCTCTGAAAACAGGATGTCAACAGAGCCTATCAGAGTCGAAAAAAAAGCCCCCAGAATCGGGGGCTTTTTTCATCGCATTTGAAATAGAGTTCAGTTGCCTTCGGGGGCAGGGGTTGACGGCGGTGCGCCGCCAGAGGCGACACTCTTGTGAGCCTGTTTCTCGCGGGCTTCCTTGATGAGGGCCTTGCGGGAGAGGCGGATTTTGTTGCCTTCGATGGCCAGGACCTTGACGAGGACCTGGTCGCCGAGTTTGAGTTCGTCGCGAACGTCGCGGATGCGATGTTCGGAGATTTCGCTGATGTGCAAGAGGCCGTCGGTGCCGGGAAATAGTTCGACGAAGGCGCCAAATTCGGCGAGGCGGACGACTTTGCCAAGATAGGTCTTGCCGATTTCGGCGCTGGCAGTAACTTCGCGAACCATCTGCAGGGCCTGATCGCCGCCGGCTCCGCTGGTGGAGAAGATGTGCACGGTGCCGTCTTCCATGACGTCAATCTTGACGCCAGTCTGCTCGATGATGGACTTGATCTTCTTGCCGCCCGGGCCGATGAGGTCGCGAATCTTGTCGGTGGGGATGCTGAGCTTATAAAGACGCGGTGCGTAAGTGGAAATGGATTCGCGATGCGCGCCGAGGGTCTTTTCCATGGTGTCGAGTATTTGCAGACGGGCCTTTTTGGCTTGCGCCAGAGCTTCACGCATCATCTGAATGCTGATGCTGGTGACCTTGATGTCCATCTGCAGGGCGGTGATGCCTTCGCGGGTGCCGGCAACTTTAAAGTCCATATCACCGTAGTGATCTTCGGCACCGGCGATGTCCGTGAGGATGGAGTAGGTGCCACTATCGCCGACGACGAGACCCATGGCGATGCCGGCGCAGGGCGCCTTCATGGGCACGCCCGCGTCCATCATAGCGAGGGAACCGCCGCAAACGGTGGCCATGGAGGAGGAGCCATTGGACTCCAGGATGTCGCTGACCACGCGCATCGCGTAGGGAAACTCGACTTCGGGCGGCAGGAGATTGGCAAGCGCGCGTTCCGCCAGCGCACCATGGCCAATTTCACGACGGCCCGCGCCACGCATCATCTTCACTTCACCGACGCTGAAGGGCGGGAAATTGTAGTGGAGCATGAAACGCTTGAAGGTGTCCTGCTCAAAGAGCAGGTCCTGGCGCTGCATGTCTTCCTTGGTGCCAAGGGTGAGGGTGGCAAGGGCTTGTGTTTCACCGCGGGTGAACAGGGCGGAGCCGTGAACACGAGGCAGAAGGCCAACTTCACAGGTGATCGGGCGAATCTGGTCGAAGGCGCGGCCATCCGGACGGCGGCGAGCCTTGAGAACTTCGTCGCGAAAGATTTCTTCGCGGAGGCGCTCGAAGGCGCGCTTGGTGAAGGTGATTTTCTCTTCGTCGTCTTCGGGGATGGGCTTGAGGATTTCATCGAGTAAGGCGTCAACAAGGTGATAGCTTTCTTTCTTGGGATGCTTTTCGGTGTTGAGTGCATCCCGCAGCTTCGCGCCATAGGTTTTCTTCAGATTGTCGCAAATGGCCTTGTCAAACGGCAGTGGCTCGACCACGACCTTGGTGGGCTTGATCTGGGCGTGAAGCTGCTTAATGCCCAGGACGATTTTCTTGACTTGCCCGTGGCCGAACTCGAGGGCCTCGACGACCTTTTCTTCAGAAACCTCAAAGGCGCCCGATTCCACCATGACAATGCCGTTTTCGGTGCCGGCAACGATGATGTTGAGCTTGCTGGTTTTCTGCTGGGCAACGGTAGGATTGGCGACGAGCTGGCCATCGAGCAGGCCGACGCGAACACAAGCAATGGGGTCGGTAAAGGGAAGATCTGAACAATAGGCAGCCGCGGAAGCAGCGGTAACGGCAATGACATCGGGATCGTTATCGCTGTCGGCAGAAAGAACCAGGGCAATGACCTGGGTTTCCGTGCGCCAGGAATCCGGGAAGAGCGGGCGCATGGGGCGGTCAATCAGCCGGGAGACAAGAATTTCCTTTTCAGTGGGGCGGCCTTCGCGCTTGAAGAAGCCGCCGGGGATTTTGCCCGCGGAATAGGTGTTTTCGCGATAGTCAACGGTAAGGGGGAGGAAGTCGCGGTCACTCGGCTTGGTGGCCATGCAAGCGGAGACGAGGACGATGGTATCGCCATAGCGAGCGGTCACCGCGCCGTTGGCCTGCCTGGCGATCTTGCCCATCTCCAGGGTCAGGGGACGTCCGCCAACTTCGATGGAGACCTGATGAGGTGCGGGAACGTGATTATTTTCAGCCATAGATATTCTTCCTTTGACTCTCTTCGAGGAGTAGAGAAGCAGGCCATGCCTGCTTGTAGCCCAGCATGTAACTAGAAGAAAAAAGGAAGGTTAACGCGGATGGGACAATCCGCGGGCACTGCACCAGAACAAATGCCTAACGACCTGCCGAGGCACACTTGGCACATGCACGTACGGCAGAGACAATGCCGACGAACAGACTCCAATTGGAATTTGTGCGTTCGTGATGCCGCAAGAGGCCCAAACCTGATTTTGGTAGAGCGTTACTTGCGGAGGCTAAGGCGTTCAACAATCTGGTGATACCGATCCGGGTCTCTCCGGTTGAGATAGTCCAGCAAGCGCCGCCGCTTGTTCACCATCATAATCAGCCCGCGGCGTGATGCGTGGTCCTTGACATGCGCCTTGAGATGCGTCGTCAAATAGTTGATGCGCTCGCTCAGGAGTGCAATCTGCACTTCCGGCGATCCCGTGTCCTTAACATGGCTGCGGAATTGCTCAATCAACATCGCTTTCGCTTCGCTCAAGTGCCCCCCAACCGTCATCCCTTTAAATTTCCTCTTTTCTTCGACCCTTCTAAACTAGCATAGGTACGTTCCAAGAGTAAAGCCTCGGTAACAATGCACCCAGCAATGGGCCCGGCGGCCTTCCAACAGACTGAGGGTACTCGGCTTGCGGCCGCTCTCATGGCCAGTGGAAGCGACCCCGGACTGAAAGTGGCAAATTCTCTTCAAGTGAACACTGACATCAGGGGGGCCGCTGCGCTATAGTGTTGGGTTTTTCTCAGGCGCGTTCATGCTATGGTCCTGAGTTGTCGCTCTCGCGTGCATCATCGCCTTGGCGCCAGTTTCGGCGGGTCGGCTCAAGGTTTCGGAGAAGCGGGCGCACGGCATCGTGATACCCGTGCAGGGTGGTGTCTTGAAGGTACCCGGGCACGCATTTCAAACGGCAGATTGAACGGACTTTCCAAGTGGTGCTTGTATCGAAGTCGAAACAGGCTTGGTTCTCGTTCATTCCAAAGCCGGATCGCACAGTGCAATACAGTGGGGATGAAGTCATAGTGAAATTCGAGTAGTGAGCTTGGATTGCGAGGAAATGTCATGCATGGAAAACAGTTTGCCTCGGTGTTCCTCGGTGTCTTAGCGGCGTCGCTTTTCTTGCAACCTCGGATCGCTGCGCAAACACAGTCGAACGGGCCAGCATCAGTTCCGTATATCTGGAAGAACGTGCAGATTGCGGGCGGTGGGTTCGTGGACGGAATCATTTTTCATCCGAGGGAGAAGGGCCTGCGCTACGCGCGCACTGATATTGGTGGGGCCTATCGTTGGAATGAAGAGACCAAGCGGTGGGAGCCGCTGATGGATTGGGTCTCCTATCCCGACACGAACTTGATGGGAGTAGAGAGTGTCGCCGTTGACCCCGCTGATCCCAATCGGGTGTATCTCGCGTGCGGTACGTATACCAACCCACGCACTGCGAACGGTGCGATTCTGCGCTCTAACGATCGCGGCAAGACATTTCAGCGCAGCGATGTTCCATTTAAATTTGGCGGAAACGAGAGCGGACGGGGCAATGGGGAGCGGCTGGCAGTCGATCCTAATGATGGCAGAGTTTTGTATCTTGGCACCCGGCATGATGGCCTGTGGAAGAGCACCGATGCGGGTGTTACTTGGAAACGGGTGGAGAGCTTTCCCGATATCACGGAACCTCCGGATACTGCTCCAGCAAGCAATCCTTGGGAGGCCATGCAGCGTCGTGGAAGCGGAATTGTGTTTGTGATCTTCGACGCCACCAGCGGACACGGAGGTGAGCCCAGCTCCACAATTTATGCCGGGGTCTCTTTGATAGGCAGGGAAAATCTGTTTCGCAGTACAGACGCGGGCAAGAGTTGGAGGGCCGTGCCGGGCCAGCCGACGAAGTATCGCCCGCACCGTGCGGTCTTGGCTGCGGGTGGCAATCTGTACATCGCCTATGGAACGGTGCCGGGACCATGGCGAATGGACGATGGTGCGGTGTGGAAACTGAATACGAAGAGCGTTGAGTGGAGCGACGTGACTCCCGAAAAGCCGGAGCCGGGCGAAAAGGGATTCGGCTACGTTGGGGTCTCGGTTGAAGTTCACAATCCGCTAGCGCTGATCGCCAGCACGTTTGATCGCTGGCACAGCGGCCGCGGCAATGACGACATTTTCCGCAGCACGGACGGCGGCAAAACCTGGAAAGCAGTCTTCGGAAGCGGCGGCACGCTTGACGCTTCCCTGGCTCCTTATGTTGCCGATACGCCGATTCACTGGCTGTTCGACATTGAGATTGACCCGTTCAATCCCGATCACGCCATGTTCACGACGGGCTACGGTGGCTGGGAAACTTTCAATCTCACGGAGATGGATCGCGGCCAGCCAACGAAATGGAATGTGATGAGCACCGGGATTGAAGAGACGGTGGCGTTGGAACTGCTCAGCCCGCCGAAGGGCGCGCACCTGATCTCTGCCATCGGCGATTACGGCGGGTTCACGCACTGGGACCTCGACAAACCAGCGCCCGATCACAGTTCGCAGCCACCGCTGTTCGGCAATACGAATGGAGTGGCCTGCGCCGCAAAGAATCCTGACGTGGTCGTGCGGGTGGGCCGGGCGTCCATCCATCACCCCGGCGGCAACATCGGATACTCGCTCGATGGCGGCAAGTCCTGGCAGGCGCCCGCCGCGACGCCCGAGGCCAAAAGTGCTTTAGGTCACATCGCGGTTTCCTCCGATGGTGGCACCTGGGTATGGACGCCGGAGCGCAGCGCGGTTTTCTATACACGTGATCGCGGCGCGACGTGGGCTGCGTCGCAAGGTGTGCCTGCGAATACGCGTGTCATTGCAGACTCCGTCAATCCACAGAAGTTTTATGCACTCGACCTGTTCGGGGGCAAGCTGTTCGTGAGCAGCGATGGCGCAGCCACTTTTGCCGAGCAGGCTCTGGCGCTTCCGGGCGGATTGCCCAAGCCGGGCGCCAACCGGGGCGATGATCGCGGGGGGCAGGATCGCGTTTACGCAACGCCCGGAAAAGAAGGAGAACTGTGGCTCGCGGCTTTCGACGGGCTATACCGCTCTCTCGACACCGGCAAGACATTTACCAAACCGGGCGGCGTGCAGGAGATTCACGCCTTCGGTTTTGGCAAGGCTGCGCCCAACAAGGCCTACCCCGCGCTGTATCTGATTGGAGTGGTTGACGGTGTGCGCGGAATCTTCCGCTCCGACAACATCGCGGAAAGCTGGGTGCGCATCAACGACGACCAACACCAGTGGGGGCTGTTGCTGCACATCACGGGTGACCCGAAGCAGTATGGGCGCGTCTACGTAGGCACGCACGGACGCGGAATCGTGTATGGCGACCCGTTGCAACCGTAAGAATTGGGCTTAGTTCACTTCAGGCGGAGCGCTTTGACGGCGATCCTCGATTTTGAATCCTGCGGGGAGTTCAAACAGGTTGGAATCGGGTTCGGCCAGGATGAGATCGGTGACGGTGAAAATCTGGGTGCCGAAGCGGGGATCGGAAAGTTTGGAGAGCAGATTGATGCCCAGTTGGGGCGAATACCAGAATTCGCGCTCGACGGTGACTTTGCGATCATTCCCGAAAACGCCGGGATTATAAATCGTGGAGTCTCGCGTACCGGAAGTTTCGATGCCCGCTATGAATTGCTTGCCTAGATCTTCATGAATAACCTCCCCGGCATCATTGGGGAGCGGCCCCGGCGGCGGTCCCTGAGTCCGGTAGACAGTCGCGGTCGAGGGAACGAACGTAAATAGCTGGCAGGTGCGGGGCTTCTGAAGCGGGAAGCAATTGTAATGAGTATGAGCGTTCGGGTCGGAGATTTGAATGGTGGTCATTTGCGACTCGATCTTGCCGTTCTTGGGAACCAGAAACCATCGCTCCTGGTAAATGCGGCCCTTGGCGTCGCGCGCAATCCGGCGCTGGTTGACCAAGGTGGACGTGCCGCCATCGTAAAACGTCTTCACCCACTCGGTCGCGAGAGTAAGGGTGAAGGGAGCGTCCGGTTTTGGCGGAATCACAATGCTTTCCAGCGTCTCGCGCGTCCCTCCGTCCTGGATATAGACCTGTTGCGTTGGTCTTTGCGGGGCAGGCGGCGCGGTTGGAGTTTGTGCAAACAGGGACGCGGGAGCCAGGACGACGAAGATGGTAAGACAGGCGAGACGTACACGCATAGATACCTCCAGCGACGCGGCGTATTCTGACATACCGTTCCGGCCAAGGGAAGAGGCACCGACTGGGAAATGCGGGGGTGCTTCCTGTTTGCGCGTTGCAGGGTGGGGTGGGAGGTACGGGAGGATAGCAAGCATTTCACTTGCGTTTTGCAAGTTACATGTGATAGCAATATAGGCCTGTCGCTGGCGCCAGCAGGAGGGCGATGCAACGGTTGGAACGCCAAAGAGGATTTCACAGGCAGGGAGTCTGGAGGCCGTCATGAGCGCGTTGCAGAGTTTTCCGCGGATTACGCCGTTTCTGTGGTTCGACGCGAACGCCGAAGAGGCGGTGGAGTTTTACCTGACGGTCTTCAAAAACTCGCGGCGCATTCAGGAAGTGCGGAACACCGGCGACGGTCCCGGACCGAAGGGCAGCATCCTCACCATTGGGTTCGAGTTGGACGGGCAAAAATTCACGGCGCTCAATGGCGGCCCGCTGTTCAAATTCACGGAAGCAATCTCGTTTGTGGTGCGTTGCGATTCGCAAGAGGAAGTGGATGAGTATTGGGAAAAACTAACGGCAGGGGGCAGCGAAATCCAGTGCGGCTGGCTGAAGGACAAATTCGGCCTGTCCTGGCAGATTGTGCCCGCGCGACTGCCCGACTTGATCAAGCATCCCAAGGCCATGCAGGCGATGCTGAAAATGAAAAAGTTGGACATCGCGGAATTGGAGCGCGCCGCGCAGTCGTGAACGGTACATTGGTTTGTCTGAATGCTCTGTTGGAAGCGCCCCAGCCGGCGGCGGTGACAGAGCGCTTGCAACGCGGCGGCAAATCCGATTGAATGCTAGTGGTAAGGTTCCAGCCCTACCAGATAAGACCACGTTGACCACGGAATGGAACTTCAAGGGGAGAAACCATGAGCAAAGTTTTTGGAAAGATAGTCATACTCTGCCTCGGCCTGGCGTTGTGCGCCACCGTTTTTCTGGCACAGCAGGATAAATCGAAGCGCCCGAGTCCGCCCGCGCAGGCTACGATTGACCTGGGCGGCGGAAAAACCATAACGATCGATTACTCGAGCCCACGCTTGAAGGGCCGCCATGTTGGCGGAGAAATTGCTCCCTTCGGCAAGGTCTGGCGCGTGGGAGCCAATGAAGCCACCACATTCGTCACCACTGCAGATGTTACCGTGGGCGGCAAGGCCGTGCCCGCCGGCAGTTACACCGTGTTTGCAGTTCCTGAGAAGGACAAGTGGACGCTGATTATTAGCAAAAAGACCGGCGAATGGGGCACCGACTATCCCGGCGAGTCGAACGACCTGGCGCGAATCGACATGAAAGTATCCACGCTGCCCGCACCGGTGGAGAACTTCACGATCTCGTTCGAGAAAACGAGCATGGGCGCGATGCTGAATCTTGATTGGGAGACGACGCGGGCTTCGGTGACGATCGCGAAGAAGTAAAGCCGATCCGGTAAAACACAATTGGGCGCGGCCCGCTAGGACGGCGAGAGCCTGGGGTCCGCGCCTTTTTTTATGTGGGCGTGGCTTTCATTTTCAGGACGGAGGCCTGCCCCCGCCGCATAGATGAGGGATTCGTTTACGCCATCAATGCCGAGAAGCTTTTCCCACTTGGTGTCCGCGAGGGCGATGGTGCAAAAGGGCGCGAGACCGAGCCAGGTGGCCGCGAGGCAAAAAGTCTGGCAGAGATGGCCAGCTTCAAGCAGGACGGCACGATAGACGCGGGGATAATCGTATTTCCATTGCGGACGCGCAAAGACGGCGGTCATCAGAACGAGGAACGGGGTCTCCGCGAACCACCACTGATGGCCGATCATTTTCTTCAGTTGATTTCGCGCAATACCCTGGCGCAACCAAACCAGGTCGTGACGCGTGGCGTCGTAATAGTAGATTCCTGGTCGCAAGCCCTGCACATTGCGGACGAGAATGTAGGCTTCGATGGGATGCAAGCTGCCACCGGAAGGAGAAGACTTCATGGCGACGCGGCCGAGGCCCGGAATTTTGGCCCAACCCTGCACGCCGAAGGTGAGCCCGAGCAAACTTGCCAAGTCGGTCAGTGGCACTGGTTTTGCGGAGAACTTGCGCCAGGTGCGGCGATCTTTCAGGATGCGCGGGAATTCCCCGGCGGTGGAAGTGGCAGGCAAGGGCACGCGGCGCGCGCCGGGATACGATTTGCCTATGTGTGGCATGGGATCCGACTTGGCGTGCTTTTGCAATTGGCGGAAGGCAGCTACCGGGTCCTCGGCGAACTCGACATCGCGAGTCGAGAAATGAAAAAAACCGGCGGCGGGGAGCCAACTCTGCCAACGTGCAAAAGCGGCTTCGCGCTGACTCGGCGGCTGGTCGGAGCGATGCAGCAAGGCGTGGCGAGTGAGAGATTCGAGGGTGCGGCGTACGCTAGCCTGCTGGAGATTTCCAAGGTGAGCGGAAACCTGGGGGACGCTGCGCCACACGCGGCAAAAGTCCAGGATGCGACAGACGATGGGATCGGCGTTGATCCTGGAGCCCGCGAGGTAATTATCAAAGACGAGATTTCCCTCATGCCAGTAGATGATGACCGTGGGCGCGGAGCGATAGCGCAATTTGGCAGGCGCTGAAGGACGAGAGGTCACGATGATGGAACGCGCGCCAGAAACCTACTTTTTCATTTTCTTGGAAGGTGGAAGCGACGGATTGACGTTTAGAGAATGGTGGCACAAAATTTTGACGCGCGATTTCAGTGCACCCAGCTTCTTGATTCTGGCGTTGAGAGACTTCTTTTGCGCTGGACTGGCGCCCTTTCTGAGACCGCCGAGAGCCCCGGCGACAAGATCGATTTCCTTGACAATATTTTTGAGAGAAATTTCCGCGCTGGCCATATTGCCTCCCTTTTCGTTGCGTTTGTCCGCAGGGCCCTGGCTCGCACAGATAGCGCGAACCATGCAAAGTGTGCGAAGTCTAGTGCAGGAGGGGGCGGGCGTCAAGAAGTGGATGGTGGGCAAGCACTACGTTATATCGGCGGACTGGGGCACGATCTATCGTGCCGCTGCGCGCTAGACTTTTCGTTCAGCCTTTCAGGGCGGCGATGATCTTCTCGAAGCGCGGATCGCCGCGCAGGAAAGCGAACTGCGGATGGACATGGAGATTCGCGAGGCGGCCGCTGCGCTCCTTGTAGGCTTTCTCCAGCCAATCGAGAGTTTTTTCCTTATCGCGAAGGCCCGCATAAATCATGGCCAATTCGTAAGGCGAAATGTAACGGGAGTTTTTCATCTGGTGAAATGATTGGAGGATCTCCTCGGCATCCGGCTTGCGGCCCGCCCGGGCGTAGGCGCTAGCCAGTTCCGCCTGGCGCGAGAGGTTGCCCGGCTCGAGTGAGACATATTTCTGGGAAGCTTCGATGGCCTCGCGAAATTGTCCTTTTTCCATGTAGGCCTGGCTGAGATAGCCGTAGGCAACACCAAAGCTGGGATCCAAGCGGATGGTTTGCTTGGCGGCTTCGATGGCCTTGTCGTAATCGCCGGCAAGGTAATAGCACCAGCCGACATTCGCATTGATGATCAGGGATTTCGGATCGAGTTCGCGCGCCAATTTGATTTCCGTCAGGGCTTCCTGCTTTCGCCCCCTGGACGCGAGATACAGAGCATAGGCATGGAGGCCCTGGGCATACCCAGGATTCAGGGCGATGGACCTCTGGAACTCCGCTTCGATGCCATCGGTCTCCAGATAGTAGAAACGCGTTTCCGCCAGCGAGGCATGCGCCTCCGCCAGATGCTCATCCAATTGCAAAGCCTTGGCGATGGCATCCTTGGCCTTGGGAATCACTTCCACCGGAGGGCGCATCTCGTAATTGCCCATGAAGAGGTAGGTGGCGCCCAGCGCGGCATATGCAGCGGCAAAGGTGGCATCGGTACCGATGGCCTTCTGGAAATAATCAGCGCCAGCCAGAAAACCTTCCTGGGTGCGTTTGTCCAGCTCGAACTTCCCTTTCAAATAGGCCTCGTAGGCTTCCGGGACGACGGTGCGGCTGCGTGCGAGTTCAGTGGCTTCCGCGGTGGAGAGTTCGACCTGAATGCCGCGGGCAATGGCGGTAGCCACGTCACTTTGCAGGGTGAGCACATCGGTGAAGTCGCGTTCAAAACTGTCGGCCCACAACGCGCCCTGGACGTGGGTCTGGAAGAGCTTGGCGGAAATTCGCACGCGATTGCCCGCGCGGACGACGCTGCCCTCCACGACGGCATCCACGTTCAATTCCTGGGCAATATCCTGAAGAGGCTTCTGTGTCTGTTTGAATTGCATCACCGAGGTTCGCGAGATGACTCGGAGCTTCTTGATCTGCGAGAGTTCGGTGATCAGGGCGTCGGTCATACCATCGGCAAAATAATCCTGCGAGGGATCGCCGGAAAGATTGGCGAGAGGGAGTACCGCGATGGACTGGATCGCGCCGGGAACAATGGTCCGGGGTTTCTCGTTATTGCGAGCGCGCAGCCAATAGCCCGCGGCCACGGCGATGACAGCAATCGCAAGAAGCAGGAGGAAGTTTCGCAACGTAAACACGCCCGCCGCTTGTTCTTTTTGTCCCGCCATGACGGGGTACTCGTTAGTTCGCGAAGCGGTGCCGGCAGTTTCCAGAGCAGCGTGGACTTCGCCGGCGCTTTGATAGCGCTGGCCGGGCTCCTTGCTGAGGCACTTGTCAATGACGCTTTGCAGGACGGGCGGAAGAGCGGGAATGATGGGAGGCGCTTTCTCTTTCAAGATGTGCGCACTGAGTTCGAAAGCGGTGGCGCCACGAAAAGGGCGGCGTCCGGCAGCCATTTCGTAAAGCAAGATTCCCAGGGACCAGATGTCGCTGCGCTCGTCGGCTTCTTCTCCTTTCAGAATTTCCGGGGCGATATAAGGAAGAGTGCCGGTAAAGGTGTGCTGGGATTCCCAGGACTGATCGAAACGCGTGGTTCCTTCGCTGGCTTTGGATTCCGTGCGGCGCGAAATGCCGAAATCGAGGACCTTCAACCGGCCGGAGGGAGTCACGATCACATTAGCGGATTTCAGATCGCGATGAATCACGCCGCGCCCATGGGCGTGCGAAAGCGCGTCCGCCAACTGAAGGCCGTACCGCTCCACCTTTTCAGCGGGCATCCCCTCGGAGGGAATTTCCATGCTTAGCGGGCGCCCCTCGACAAATTCCATGGCGATGTACGGGCGGTCATCGGTCTCGCCAACTTCATAGACAGTGCAGATGTTGGGATGATTTAAAGCGGAAATGGCGCGAGCTTCCTGCAGAAGGCGCTCGTGACTGGCGGAGCTTCCAGTGGGGAGAACGCCGAGGAATTTGAGTGCAACATCGCGCTGGAGTTTCTCGTCGTGGGCACGATACACCACGCCCATGCCACCTTCGCCGAGCTTCTCTTTAATCACATAGTGGCTGAATCGCTGCCCGAGCATAGCGTCGCTTCCCGGAGAGTTGAACACACCCGAGGCTTTGGAGCAAGCAAAAGTGTTGCAATTTGAGGGATTTGGACGAGTTTCAGGAGAGGTGGTGAAGCCGGTTGCTGCCGCGATCGACGAGCACAACGGCTCCGACGACCATAATGGCGGCGATGCCCACTTTGAGGGTGAGCGCTTCTCCCCCATAGAGCCAGCCAATAAAGAGCGCGACAACGGGATTGATGTACGTGTGCGTGGCCACCAGCGTGGGGGAATAGTGTTCGAGGAGCCAACTGTAGGCAGAGAAGGCAACGACCGAGCCAAAGAGGATCAGGTACGCAAGGGCCAGCCAGGATTTTGGAGTGACTTGAGCGATTGAGAAGCCCCGGGCCTCGCCGGTGAGACTGGCCGTGGCGAGAAGCATGATTGAGCCCGAGAGAAGCGAGAGAGCCGCGAGCAGGGCCGGATTGCCGGAAAGATGCGACCTGCGGGAATAGATTACGCCGACGGACCAGGCGAAAGCGCCAAAGAGAATGGCCAGGGAGGCAATCGTCATTCCCGGCTTGGATTCCAGTGAAGTACCATAAAGCAACATGGCGACGCCGGCGAGGCCGAGAAGGATACCAGCGACGAGCATGCCGGTGAGCTTCCAGGTGCGCGCCGCAGCCGAAGAGAGCAGGAAAACGAAGATGGGCTCACTGGCAATGAGCAGCGAAGCTAAACCACTGGGAACAATGCGCTCCGCCCAATGGAGCGAACCATGGCCCAGGAGAAAGAAGAAGAAGCCGATGACGATGCTGGCGCGGATTTGTGGCCAGTTGGGGCGCAAGCCCTTGGCCAAGCACCAGACCAGCAGGATGCTTCCCGCGCACAAGTGGCGAAAACCCGCGGCGAATAGTGGCGGAATGGTTTCGACGGCATAACGGATGGCCAGGTAGGTGGAGCCCCAAATGAGGTAAATGGCCAAGAAAGCGAGGATGACGCGAAAGCGGCTGGCTTTCCGCGCGGCTGCCAGAGTGCCAGGAGCGGCGACTTGGGTAATCGCTTGTGTGGTGTCACTCATCGGCGGCCCGTTTCCTGTAATGACTTAACTATGCTAATCTCATGTCAGACGTTATGCGTTTGTGCGTAATGTGTCAAGAGGCTTTATTCCATTACCATGTCCCGTCCGGAAAACCCGTTTTTTGCGCGCGGCTTTGGCGCCGTGGCCACCTGGCTCGACCTGGTGAACAGCGAACTGCTCGATGGCTTCGGGAATCCGACCGAATGCCTGGATGACCCACAGTGGCTGCGCGCGTTCGCCGAGCACTGGAAGCTTCGCGCATCGTTTGAAGCGCCTGCCGCGCAAAAGGGCTTGCGGGCGCTGCGTGCCCTGCTGCGGCAGTTGGTGGAGAAGAATGCCGCACGAGGGTCACTCGTTCCGGAGGATATTGCCCGGTTAAATGCATGGCTAAAGGTACCTGTGTACCCGCGCGTTGTGGAGAACCAAAATGGGCTCGCGTTGGAATTGCAGCCCGCTCAAATTGGCTGGAAAGCGGAGTTGGCAGGGATTGCGCACTCGTTCGCGGATTCGCTCGTACGGGAACAACAAGGCCGCTTGAAGATCTGCGCGAATGCCGAGTGTGCATGGGTGTTTGTGGATCGCACGAAAGGCAATGTTCGGCGGTGGTGCAATGATGCAACGTGTGGGAACCGCGACCGGGTGCGACGTTCGCGGGCCGCGCATAGGGGCTAGAAGTTGCTTCCAACGAAGAGGGATTCCTCACTTCGCGGACTCCGTTCGGAATGACGGAAACGCATTTGATCCGCGCCTCCGGAAACCCCACCCTCCCGGCAGCTGCTTGTGAGAGGGCTTGTGGTGTTGGCCAGATTTCAGTTGGCGGGTGCGGGGGGTTTGCGAAAGATTACGCAGTAATCGTCATCCGGCCAATCGTCGAAGGTCTGTTGTAGGGAAAAGCCAGCCGTCGTCAGCTCATCCACCAGAATCTTTTGCGGGATGCCATGGCCGCCGCGGTTCTTTGGCACGCCCTTGACTGGCGAGGTCTCCGTCAACCATTTGCGTGGCGGGAAATCGATGATCGCCAGGAGGCCGCCCGGCTTCAAATTGCGCAGAAGGCAGGCGTCGATTTCCAGGGGCGCGGTGAGATGGTGATAGACGCGGCGCAGGTAAATAGCGTCGCAGCAGTTTGCAGGAAGGTTGGTATCTCTTTCGGCGGCTTGCAAGACGATCACATTTTTCAGGGCGCGTTTGGCCACTTCCTCCTTGATGGTTTGGAGTTTCTTCCCGTCCAACTCCGTGGCGTAGATTTTGCCGTTTTCCCCGACGAGCGCGCTGGCCGCAAAGGCGTACTCGCCTTCACCCGCACCAATGTCGGCGACGGTTTGGCCGGGCGTCCAGCCCATGGCTTTCGCTAGACGTGCAATTTCATCGCTGGGTTGCGCGGCGGTCAGACAGAGGGAAACAGCCACAAGACAGGTTCCCAGCAGAAGAGAAACCTGTTTCAGGCAAAAGCGGCGGCGGCTCATAACTTACTTAGACGCGTCAAGCGCTATTGTGATTTCCGGTTGCGAACGAGCGACAAGAACTCATCGCGAGTCTGTTTGTTGTGGCGGAACGAACCGAGCATGGCGCTGGTGACGGCCTGGCCGTGCTGTTTCTCCACCCCCCGCATTTGCATGCACAGGTGTCGCGCTTCGATGATGACGCCCACACCCTCTGGGCTGACTTTTTCAGAGATGGCTTCGGCGATCTGGCTGGTCATGCGCTCCTGAATCTGCAAGCGGCGCGCGTACATGTTCACCAGGCGCGCGATTTTGCTCAGACCCAACACTTTTTGACTGGGGAGATAGGCAACGTGAGCCTTGCCGAAGAATGGCAGAAGATGATGTTCGCAGAGGCTGAAGAATTCGATGTCCTTGACGACGACCATTTCGTCGTAGTGGACGCTGAACGTGGCGCCATTCAGCACCGTATCGAGATTCTGGTGGTAGCCGCTGGTGAGAAATTTCAGCGCCTTTTCAAAACGCTCCGGCGTCTTGCGGAGGCCCTCGCGGTTTGGATCTTCGCCCAGAGCGACGAGCATCTTGCGCACCAGGTCGGCGATGCTTCCTTGCGGCATTTCAAGCTTTGTTTCGTGTAATACAATTTCCGTTGGTTTGCTCACTGGCCCATTCCCCCCTCGATCGGACCGCACGGCGATCCTAATTTCCTTCCCCGGCATACTCGAACGCGTTGTTCGAAGTTTCTTCGACGCGGATGCGCTCCAGCCTGGCCTTCGGGAAGTGCTTCAGGCGCTGGAAGATCTCCTTGCAGACATTCTCGGTGGTCGGCACTTTTTCGCGAAATGCGGGCACGTCTTCGTTTAGTGATTTATGATCGAAAGGTTCGATCACTTCGCGCTCGACGAAGGCATCCAGGTCCGCGAGATTCGCGATCATGCCGGTGGCGGGATCGACGCTTCCTGACACTAGGATTTCCACCACATAGTTGTGCCCATGGCCGAAGGGGTTATTGCATTTCCCATAGACACGGGCATTTTCTTCGGCGCTCAGATGCTCGCTATGCAACCGGTGCGACGCCGCGAAACGATAGCGCCGCCCAAGCTCGATTTTGAGCGTTTCACTCACGCCGGCTTCGCTCCGTTCCGGTAACAATCGGCAAACAGATCGGGAGTTTCGTATAAACGAACGCGGTGAAGCTTCCCTTGATGAATACGCGGCTCCAGAAGATTCCAGATGACCCGGGCGATGTTTTCGCAGGTGGGAATCTGTCCCTTGAGCTCGGGGACTTCATAGTTCAGGAAACGGTGATCCATGCGCTGAGTGATCTCGCGCTCGAGAATCTCCTTGAGCTCCTTTAAATCCAGAACCATGCCGGTGGCAGGGTCCGGCTCTCCCGCCACGGTAACTTCGAGAGTGTAGTTATGCCCGTGGCCATGGGGATTGTTGCACTTGCCAAAAATACGCTGGTTCTCCTCCGCGGAGAACGCGGGGTTGTGGTAGAGGTGCGAAGCCGAGAACTCGATTTTGCGTGTCAAGTACACCATCGCTTTTATCCGCCATCCTTTGATGCACGAGGAGTGCCCACTGGGTACTCCCTGCCCTTCCATTCCAGCTTACCGCGGGAATGGCTGCGGTAAGAGGCCCAGAGGACGGCAGTGTAGAGGAGAGAGCCGGGAATGAGGTAGGCGGTGAAGGCGGCACAGAAATGGTTTCGGCGCAGGGCCTGGTAATGCATGAGGTGGGTGAGCAGGAAAAAGAAAAGGCCCAGGAAAATGGGGAAATCGAGGCGATGCCATTTGTAGATGACGAGGAGGATCAGAACGAGCGGGCCAAGCAGGAAGGCGGACTCGGCCAGGAGTTGCTTATAAACTTCCGCGGGATTCCCGCCCTCCAGTTGATAGAGATTCTTTTTCCAGCCCGCCCACATTGCCGAAAAGGAGCGGTACATGCGGACGCGCACGAACCCTTTGCCACTGCCGAACCAGATGGGGTAGCCGGCGTTTTTGACGAGCCGGGCGAGAGCCACATCTTCAAGCACTTCTCCGGCGATACTAGCATGGCCACCGACGGCATTGTAAGCATCGCGGCGAATCAGGATGAACTGGCCATTGGCGGCAGCCGCCGCGTTGTGCGGATCGTTGATTTCGTCGAAGGAGAAATTTCGGTTGAGGCGGCCATAGACGAAAGGGATGAGCGCCTTCTCATACCAGGTGTTCATTATCTGCTCGGGAGAAAAGGAGACCAGGGCGGCTTGCGACTGCGCCGCGATTTTCAGTGCCTGCGCGGCGGAATCTTTTTCGTGTAACGCATCCGCATCGGTGAAGAGCAGCCAATCGCCGGTGGCACGTTGCGCGCCGAGCCACACGGCGTTGTTTTTTCCGACCCAACCGGGAGGGAGCCCAGCGGTTTCGAGCAGGTGCACTTGGGGATACTGCGGGATGAGCGTGCGCACGATTTCGGCGGTTCGATCGGACGATTGATCGTTGACCACAAGAATTTCCGCAAATTCGGGCTGCTGCGCCAGGGATTCGACACAAGAAGCGATGACAGCTTCTTCGTCGCGCGCGGGGACGATGGCGGAAATTCGTGGCGAAATGGGAGCGGATTCAGTCATGAAGGGTTGGAAGCGGCCTGACTTTCCGCCGGGGTTTCTCTACGTTATTATAGCTATATATGAATACGATCCTCCGGAAATTGTTCGCCTACGGCAGCATGGGATTTGCCTTTGCCGTGCTGGCGTTTTTCACTTTGCCCCACTACCGGCAAGGGGAATCGTCGGTTGCCGGGAGAACGGCGTACGACTTTCCGATCGAACTAAATGGCAAGGGCGAGCACCTCTCCGATCTGCGTGGCAAGGTGGTGGTGCTGAACTTCTGGGCGACGTGGTGCCCGCCGTGCGTCGAAGAAACGCCCGCCCTGATCCAGTTGAACCAGCGCATCGCCAGCAGGAATGGCATGGTGCTGGGTGTAAGCGTGGATGAGGATCAATCCGCGTACCTGAAATTCATTCAGGACCACGGGATCAATTATCTGACGTACCGCGATCCCTCGAAGAAATCGGCGCAGGAATATGGGACGGTGATGTATCCAGAGACGTACGTGATTGATCGCAATGGAAAAATCGCGCGGAAAATCATCGGGCCGCAGGATTGGAATTCCCCGGACATGCTGACGTATTTCGATGCGCTTTTGGGACAGAATTAACTCCACCTCGAATCCGAAATAGTGCCTCGATTCCTCCACTCCGGGACGGCCAAGAGCGCCGTCCCTCCGGTCGGAATGACGCTATTTTTTTACAAGCAGGAGCCAGCGTGGAGAGGGCATGAGTTGCACTCCGGCGCGGCCGAGTTCCGTCAGGACTTTGGGTGAGGCACTCTCTTCCACGGGACGAATGAGGTCGGTTAAAAGGATGGTTTCGAGGCCGGAGCGATTGGCGTCCAGCGCGGTGGCGCGGACGCAGTATTCGGTGGCGATGCCGGCAACGCTGACGCGCCCGATCTTCAGTTCGCGCAAACGTGCTTCGAGTTGGGTGGAATCGAACGCGGAGTAGCCTTCACCGTCGATCGAAGTCCCCTTATGGATGACGATATCGCCTGCCGCGGCAGCGAGCGGCGGCATAAGTTCCGCACCCGGGGTATCCGCGACACAATGGACGGGCCATTTTCCGCCATTAATCTGGAACGAACTATGATTCGCGGGATGCCAGTCCTGAGTGAAGATCAGGGTGACCCCACTCCGGCGGGCCGCGCCAATGCAATCCTGGAGCGGCGCGAGCAGGGATGGCGTATTGGAGGCCGCCAGTGCACCGCCGGCGCAGAAATCGCGCTGCACATCTACAACGATCATTGCCGTCTTGACCATAAGTTCCCTAATCCGAGCATATTTTGAAGTGATCCCTTAAGATCGCGCTAGTAAAAATCAAAACAGAGTCGACGAATCCACACAAGAGATTTCTGCATGTAGCGCTCTACGCAGTGGAGGATGATTGTTGAGGGAGGGTGGGCAGCCGCAATCCATGGGGATTGGGAGCGTGGGCAGGAGTGTGCCGCGATCCCTCCACTTCGCGGGCCGACGCGCCAAAAAGCGGCGCACAGGAAACAATCGGACCGCTCCCATCGGGATGACATTTTGAAAGGCGCGAAGTCTGCCAGAAAGTAGTTCGCCCGATGCGGGTTTGGGGTAAGGCTTTTATTCGTAGCGGAGAGCTTCGACGGGATCGAGTTTGGCTGCTTGCATGGCGGGCACCCAACCACTGATGACGCCGACAAGGATCAGGATGAGGCTGGACATGATCATGGTCATGACCGAGATTTGCAGATGAATGTCCACCTTGCCTGAATCGTCTTCATACGCGGGGCCCAGAAACGGCAGGGTGCCAATCGAAGAGGTGAGCACCCAGGAGAAAAACATTCCGATGGCCCCGGCGGCAAGGGTCAGCACGAGCGCTTCCAGCAGAAACTGCCAGCGGATATGTGCTTTCCTGGCGCCGAGAGCGCGCCGCAAACCGATCTCGCGAACACGTTCATCCACGGAAACAAGCATGATGTTCATCACGCCGACGCCACCGATGCCCAGTGTCATGGCGCCGATCATAAAGAGGAGCCCTTCGATCCCAAGGGTGATGCCGTCGTAAATCGGCTTGAACTCCTGGCGCCCGAACATGGTGATGGCGCGTTTGTCGTTGGGAGAAAAATGTTGGCGATTGGCGATGGCGGTGCGGAACTGCTGCATGGCCTGGGCTTCGAATTGTGGCGCCACCGGCTCGAAAACTATGACGCTGGCGTAACGCGCGTCCCAGATGTCCCCGGCAGCGGTGTAGGGAATGAAAGCGGACTCATCATCGCAATTGAAGTAACAGCTGTCAGCGAATTTCATGTCCATGGTGCCGATGACGGTGAAGCGTACGCCATCAATGCGCACGGTTTCTCCCACGGCGGGCGTGCCGCTGAATAGTTTTTTCTTCAGACGCGCGCCCAGGAACACCACGCGGCGGCGCTCCGCAATGTCTTCGGGCGTAATCCAACGGCCCTCGGTGGGTACTTCGTTGCGCATCTCGCCATATTCGGGATAGACACCGCGTGTTGCCGTGTCCGAGACGCGCTCCTCATGCGAAACCCCTTTCCACCGGACGGTTTCCATGGTGACGCGCTTGATGAGCGGCGATTGCGCTTTCACCCAGTCCGCGTCCTCCTGCTCGAAGCGAACTTCCTTGCCGGCGCGCTCACCGCCAGCCTGTTCGCTGGTGGTTCCCGGCCAGCAGATGACCGCGCCCTTGCCGAACACTTCGAATGTGTAGAGCAATACACTGCGGAAGCCGGAGCCGTAGCTTAGGAGCAGAGTGACGGCCACGATGCCCCAGGAGATGCCGGTCATGGTGAGGAGGCTGCGCACGCGATTGCGCCCGAGAGCGATCCAGGCTTCTTTCATCACTTCAATCAGCATATCGACCTACCCTAGTTGACAGTTATCAGTAGTCAGTTATAAGTAAATACGGAGAAAGGTTTTTCACGGGTGCAATCATGCAGGACTACACCAAGTTGAAAGTCTGGCAGAAGGGCCATGCTCTTACCGTGAGCATGTACAACGTCACCAGCGTTTTTCCACGGCACGAAGCCTTCGGCCTGACGAGCCAGATGCGAAGGGCTGCCTTCTCGATTCCTGCAAACATTGCGGAAGGCTGCGGCCGCGGGGCAAACCCCGAGTTGCGGCAATTTCTGTACATTGCACTCGGTTCCGCGAGCGAACTTGAGTACTATGTTCTGCTGGCTAAGGACTTGCATTTTTTCACCGACAAGCAATTCGAGGCTTTGCAACCTCGAATCAACGAAATAAAGAGAATGCTGGGTGGCCTGATTGAGAGCGTAAGCGAACACTCTGCGCCACCGCACTGAGATCCTAAATTCTGGAACCAATATCTCATTTTCAGTTTTTACTCTTTTCCGCTACTGACAACTGACTACTGAAAACTCCCTTACCCGCCGGCTTCGAAGCGGAGGGCTTCGATGGGATCGACGGAGGCGGCTTCGTTCGCGGGATAGAGCGCGGAAAGCACCGCGATTGCTCCCAGCAAGCTGATCGTCAGAGCCGCAAGCTTCCAACTGGCATCCAGCCCGTCAAAATAAGGAATCTTTGGCAACAGGTTTACGAGCGCGCAGAAGCCATAGGAAATGATGAGCCCCGCGCCGCCACTGATGAACACTACAATGATGGTCTCCAGGAAGAACTGGCGCAGGATGGATTCGCGCGTGGCGCCGAGCGCTTTCCGCACGCCAATTTCGCGCGTGCGTTCGCGCACGCTGACCAGCATCACGTTCATTACGCCTAATCCGCCGAGGAAAATCGTGGCCACACCGACGGCGCCCATGAAAACTTCCATGCCCACAAATATCATGCGGTTGGCCTGTGCGTTCTTGACGGTATCCCAGATGCTGGCGGCTTCCTCGTCGCGCGGATCGAAATTATGCAAGCGCGCCAGGGTGCGGCGAATCTGGCGCACGCAATCGGGATGAGTTTCGAGCGACCAGGGAGCCGCGAGGATACGTTCGACGGTGTGCTCGACAGCTGGCGGTTTATTCGGAAAATCCCGCTTCATGGAATTGAAGGGGATGAAGACCTTGCGGATGTCCACGCCGTCGTAGCTGGAATTCTGGTCCTTGGTCTTCATGACGCCGATCACCGTGTAAGGAATGCCATTCAATTCGATGGTCTGGCCGATGGCTTCGCGCTCGGCAAAAAGTTGCTTTTTGGTATCGCTGCCGAGGAACGCGACGCGGCGGCCCTCTTCGTTGTCCTCGTCGTTGTAGAAACGCCCTTGCGCAACGTCCACGCTGCGGATGATGGCGAAAGGAGGCAGAGAGCCCACCGTATCGATGTCGCCGCTGTTGAACGCGCTGTGCACTTTCACATTGTTGCCAAGTTCGGGCATGACGTACTTGCAGGCCGGCGCTTCCTGAGCCACTTCCTTGTAATCGTCTTCTCCCCAGAGGACGACGCGGCCGGAACGCGTGCCTCCGGCCTGCATGCTGGTGCGGCCGGCGAAAATAATCATGACGTCTTTGCCGAAGTTTTCCTGTTGCTTCTGAATGCCGCGGCCGAGGCCTTCACCCGCCGCCACCATCACGGTGATGGAGATGATGCCCCAGGCGATGCCGAACATGGTCAACAGCGTGCGGCGTTTGTGCGCCCAGAGGGTCGCGATGGTGTCGCGCAATAAATCCTGGAACGTCATGGCTGCCTCGTGCTATTGCAAGATGACTTGCTGTTTTTCAGTGAGGCCGGAAACGATTTCCGTTTTCACGCCGTTGGAGATGCCCAGCTTCACAGGCAATTTTTTACGCCCGTTGTCGGCCTTGGGGTCGGGAAGTTCGACCGAGGCGCTGCGGTCTTTGTCATAAATGAGGGAAGCTTCGGGCACCATGAGCACATTTTTCTTTTCCTCGAGAAGGATCTCGGCGTTGGCGCTCATGTTGGCCTTGAGCTCAAGCGTTGGATTGGAGATGGAGACACGCACCTCGAACGTGGTCACGTTATCTTTCTCCTTGCCCATAGGGGAGATCTTCGTGACTTTGCCCGTGAATTTCTTGTCCTTGAATGATTCCACGACGATGCGCGCTTCCTGATTCAGATAAACCTTGCCAATGTCGGCTTCGTCCACTTTGCCCTGGACGTAGACTTCGCTGATGTCACCGAGTGTCATGATCAGAGTGGCCTGCGAGCCCAGGACAAGGATGGAGCTGACGGCATCGCCGACATTGACGTCGCGGGAAAGCACCAAGCCATCAATGGGGCTGATGATAGTGGAGTTGCGCAAGTCTTCTTCGGCATTTTCAAGGGCGGCTTTCGCCTGAGCCACCTGCGCTTCAGCCTTGGCAATCTCCGCGCGAGAGACCGCCAGGTTGCGTTGCGCGCTGACCTGCTTGTTCAAGGCCAATTGATAATTCTTTTCGGCGTCTTCAACGAAGCTCTTGGACATCACGCCGTCCTTGTACATCTGCTCGGCGCGTTCCATGCTGAGTTTGAGGTAAGGCACGTCGGGCCCTTCCGCGTCGACTTTATTGCGTTCGAGAGTAGCGGTGGCGGAATCGCGCGCGGCTTGAGCCGCTTGATAATTGGCTTCGGAGGCGCGCACGCTGGCTTCGAGTTGGACTTTGTCGAGTTCGGCGAGGATGTCGCCCTGCTTGACGCGGTCGCCGTAATCAACATACAGCTTTTTGACAATGCCGCTGGCCTTGGACTTCACTTCGACTTTCGAGAGCGGCTGAATTTTTCCGGTGGCTACCACGCTCCGTGCCAAGTCGCCACGCTCCACGGCAGCGAGCTTGGACGGATCAATTTCATGATTGGGGCGCAGGGCGGCATAGACGCCGTAGCCCCCGCCGATAACAACAAGGGCCGCGATGGAGACAAAGATGATTCTGCGGCGGCGCTTTTTGGCAGCTTTCCCATTTCCTATTCCATTGCCATTACTGGACATAACCGACCCCTTGGGTAACGTTTTCGAGGCTACTGCTTAGATATACGCACGGGCGACCGAAAAGTTCCGATTCCTATCTGTTTAAGACGCTGGAAACGCAGAACGGTCAGGCAATAGATTGTGAATAGAGAGTCACAGCGGGGTGCGGCGGAGGCGCAGGGCGTTTGTGATGACGGATACAGAACTGAAGCTCATGGCGGCGCTGGCAATCATGGGACTGAGCAGCCAGTGGAAAATGGGGTAGAAAACTCCCCCGGCCACGGGAATGCCCAGCGCGTTATAAAGAAAAGCGAAGGCCAGGTTCTGCTTGATGTTGCGCACAGTGGCGCGGGAGAGGTGCCGGGCACGGATGATGCCGCGCAGGTCTCCCTTCACGAGCGTGATGCCAGCATTTTCCATGGCCACATCGGTGCCAGTACCCATGGCAATGCCGACGTCGGCGGCAGCCAGCGCGGGAGCGTCATTGATGCCATCGCCAGCCATGGCCACAATGCAGCCTTGCGCACGCAGCTCGTGGATGGCTTGCTCTTTTCTTTGCGGCAGGACCTCCGCTTCGAAGTCGTTGATGCTCAATTGCTGGGCGATGCGCTGGGCCGAGTCTTTGCGATCTCCCGTGAGCATGACGATGCGCAGGCCGTCCGCGCGTAAGAGTTTTAGGGCTTCCACTGTTGTGGACTTCACCTGGTCGGTTAGCAGAAACATTCCCACAGCACGTCCGTCGACCGCGAGAAATACTGGCGTGATCGCGGCGGAAGCAGAAGCTTGAACGGAAGCGGATGTCGATTCGGGCAGACTGATCCCGCGTGCTTTTAAGAAGGCGGCCGTGCCAACCAGAGCTTTTTTGCCGAGGATCACGCCTTCCACGCCGCCACCCGCCGTGGATTGAAAAGCAGTGACCGGAGCGATGGGTAGTTTTTTTTCTTCCGCGGCACGAACGATAGCGCGCGCCAAGGGGTGCTCGCTGGCGCGCTCGACACTGGCCGCCAGAGACAAGAGCGCGTCGCTCTTGAACGTGACGCCATCAAAAATGGTGATGCTGGCGAGGCTGGGCCGGCCTTCGGTGAGCGTGCCGGTCTTGTCCAGCACGAGCGTATCAACACGGGCGAGGGTTTCCAGTGCCTGAGCATCGCGAACCAGCACACCCGCGGAAGCGCCACGGCCCACAGCAACCATGATGGACATGGGCGTAGCGAGGCCCACGGCGCAAGGACAAGCAATGATGAGAACGGAGACGGCAGCAATCAAAGCGTGCGCGAAGCGCGGCTGCGGGCCGAAGAATCCCCAGCCAAGGAACGCAACGATAGCGGCCGCAACAACAGCCGGTACGAAAATTCCGGCGACCTTATCCGCAAGACGCTGCATGGGCGCGCGGCTGCGTTGGGCGTCGCTGACCAGCTTGACGATTTGCGCGAGCAGGGTTTCGTTGCCGACGCGTTCGGCCACCATGATGAAACTGCCGCTGGTGTTCAGCGTGCCGCCGGTGAGTTTATCTTTTGTGGTTTTTTCGACGGGAAGAGGCTCGCCGGTGACCATCGATTCGTCAACGGCGCTGGCGCCTTCGCGCAGGGTGCCGTCAACGGGAATGCGCTCACCGGGTTTCACGCGCAGCAGATCACCGTGTTTGACCTGCTCCAAGGACACATCTAGTTCCGTTCCATCGGCGACGCGATGCGCAGTTTGTGGAGAGAGATGCAGGAGCGCGCGGATGGCATCGCCAGTGCGGCGGCGCGCGCGTAATTCGAGCACCTGGCCGAGCAGGACCAGCGTGGTGATGACAGCAGCGGCTTCAAAATAGACATCCACCCCGCCATGCATGTTGCGAAAGGATGCCGGGAAGAATTGCGGGAACAGCGTCGCAGAAAGGCTGTAGAGATAGGAGGCGCCTGTGCCCAATCCAATCAGGGTGAACATGTTGGGACTGCGATTGACGAGCGAAGCCCAGAATCGTTGGAAGAATGGCCAGCCACCCCAGAGAACGACAGGTGATGCAAGCAGAAGTTCGACGTCGTTCTTTACAGCTTGATTGAGATGCAGACCCGAGGCTTCGCCGAACATGGAGAGAACCAACAGCGGCAGCGAAAGTGCTGCGCTGATCCAGAAGCGCAAGCGCATGGAAGCGTATTCGGGATCGGGCTGCTCTTCTCCAGCCGGTGCGGCGACGAAATCCATTGGTTCGAGCGCCATGCCACACTTGGGGCAGGTGCCCGGGCCAATCTGAATAATTTCAGGATCCATCGGGCAGGTGTAACGCACACCTTTGCCAGCAGCAGATGAGGCCACTGGTGTAGCATGCGCGGCGCCCATCGAGTGTTCCATACCAGCTTTCCCTGGCGCCACAAGGAATCTCTCTGGCTCGTTTTGGAAGCGTTCCGCGCATCTTGCGGAGCAGAAATAGTAGGTTTTGCCTTTGTACTCGTGCTTGGCGGCGGGCTTTTGCGGATCCACCATCATTCCGCAAACAGGATCTTTTTCCTTGGGGGCGGAAGGCAGGATCGGCAAGCCGGGCATTTGTGGACTGGCCATGAATCCTCTTGGCGATAGCTTACTATGTTCGCGATTCGGGGGTTAGATGCGGCGCTGGGTGTTGCCGGTAGAGCTTGCTATAATGCCGCCATGACCCTCGTGGAAATTACTTATGAACTGCAGGGGCCGGTCAGCCTGGAACAGCTAAGCCGACTGGAAGAATTTGCCAACACGTATGGATTGCGGCGATTCCACGTGGACGAGCAGAACAAGCAAGTGTCCTTCGAATATGATGCGTCGCGATTGCGCGAGACGCAGGTGGCGCACGTGCTCGGACGGGCCGGAATCGCGGTCGCCCGCAAAGTGAATTAGTTCAGGTTTCCCATTCAACAATCAAAGCTTGGTGGACGTTTCGACGCGCGTACCATCGCGGACTATCTGAGAAGCGGCAGATTTTTGTGCGTTGAGTCTTGCGAATAGACGAACTGCAATTTTGAGGCAACCGATGCAGCAGCGGGCTCATCCACTCAGGGGATTGCCAAAAATGACTTTATGACCTTCAGAGAGTTTATTTGTTCTGTGCGAAAAACTACCTTCCCGCGGATTCCTCTGCTGGAGCAATTCCAACGCTTCTTTAACTACACAGACGGCCTGAGGCTGCCTAGTAAACGAGCTTTCTTAAAGCGAAGCACCGTGATCCTTGTTGCGATTCTGATTGCCGGAGGCTTACCGGTTCACGCGAGTACTCAGAACCTGACGTTCAAGATTCCGCCGATGAAGATTCCGCTGAACATCAAAGATCAGCACATCACGATTCTTGCCTCAGCAGTGATTACGGTGATTCCAGGAGCCCGGGGCCAGAACACCGTCAAGCTCGAACTAGCGGCCGACCTCTCGGAACTTCAACAGAACCTGACAGACGTTCTGAGCGCCGAGCTTGATAAGAACGAGCCGTGCGGCGACCGCATCACCATCCAGAACGCCACGCTTACTCCCGTTGAACCGGCCAGCCTCGCGGTTGTTCAACTTCATTACGAGCGCTGGGCGTGCGCCAAGGTGTTTGGAAAAAAGGAAAGCAAGAAGCTGATCGGCGGCAACGCCGTGATGCAGTTGAAACTCACCCCAGCTGTGGAAAACAACGGCACACAATTGCGACTTGTGCCGGAAGTTGGTCCGATTGAAGCGGATGGCTCGCTGGGGGAGTTGTTGCGTTCAGGGGCCGTGGGCGAGATGCTGCGCGACAAGATCCGAAACTCCATCCTTTCTGCCCTGCAAAAAGGCAGCGACCTTGGCGCCACGCTTCCTGCTGCAATCCGGGATTACGCCAAAATTCAAAATGTACGATTCAAGGATGCCGGTTCGGGACGCTTGATGGTAGTTTTGAACGGGGAGTTCCAAGTCACCAACGAGCAGATTCAAGCTCTTTCCAAGCAGGTGAAGGAGCGCATTGGATCGCGATAAGATCCGCTTCTCATCGCTGGTCTTGGAAAAAAAAATGGGGCCCCCGCTTGGGACCGGGAGCCCCGAAGGCGCGTTTCAGATGCCGATGTCGTTTTCACACCGGCGCGTGGGGTCATCCATCCTAGCTTCCCTCTCAGAGGCAGGTGGGAACGATCCACAAGGACCAGCAAGCAAGCCCCTTCCCCCTCGCCTGCAGTCCTTGCGTCTCGTCTACCGAAACGCGCCCACGGTTGACGATAGTGCACGAGAACCGCCAACCCAATCCTGGCGAAGAGAACGCGTAATACATTAAAAACACATAATTTATAAATGCGATGTAATGGATGAGCTTGGCCCAAATGTGCACCCGAGATTCAAAAGGGAACGATTGCCAGCAGAGCGGGCACTTCTGATAGCCGTACTCATCTCGTCTTAGTACCTACAGAACCCCGGTAATGTTTTTTTCGGGAGGCGGGAGCTATCGGTTTTTTCCATGATTCAGGCTGAAACTGAGCCTGCATGAGTTCCTCCTCATACAAGCGCGTCCGCCGGCTCGTCACCTGGGTCCTGCTCGACCTGCTGGTGGCTGCGGCGGTGATGGGCTTCTCTGTGTGGGCCGATACTTCCGGACGTGTGAAGGAGGTGAAGCCCGGGGTCTGCTACTGTGGCTGCGCGCTTTCCAAGACTGCCGGTGGGTGCAACAAGATGTGCGAGTTGCCGAAGTATGCGTCGCGGTGGTGGGCAGTCACCTGCGCGAAGCCCCGGACGAGACCTCCGACAGAGAATCCCGGTGCGGGGCCGCGGCTGCCAAGACCTTCACATGCCGAGCGGGCCGCAAAGTAGTCTCACTACACGAAGAATTGAACTCCCGGAAAAGCTGCGCGTTTTCGTGGCGCAATTCCTCAAAGCCGAGATCAGCGCGTAACAGGCGGCTCGCCCAGAAGTTTCGAGAGGATTTCAGGAATCTCAAAAATGGCTTGATTGTTGAGGGCGGCGACGTTCTGGCGAAATTCAGCAAATGTCGCGGGCTCCAGCAACTGGTTGACGCCTGAAACGATTTCCCTGAAGTTGCCAAGAACGATCCCCACGCGCTTTTCCTTTACCCATTCGGTGTTGTAACGCTCCTGCGGCATGGTCCATGAGTTGCATTCCAGAACGACGGGCAAGCGGCGGACCATGGCTTCGGCAACGCTGCCTGGCCCGGGCTTGCCGATCAAAAAATCCGCGGCGCGCATCAGGCGATGCACCTCTTTCGTAAAACCCAGAACATGCAAGCGCAGGTTCCAGGAACGCGCGCGGAATTTTGCGGCGAGTTTATCGTTGCGGCCACAGATTACGATGAGTTGAACAGGCACGCGCGCGGCATCGAGCCGTTCCACGATGTCGTACATCACTTTGGAGCCGAAACCCCCGAAAAGAAGAATTCCCGTTGGCACACCTGGCTGCAAGCCTAGTTCGCGGCGAAGCGCTATGGGGTCCGTGCAATCAGGAACATAGAAATCGGGGCGCAGGATCATACCGGAAGTCGCGAAAATGAGGGATTCCGGTTTGCCCGTGGCCCTGGCCTGCTCCACGGCGCGCTCCGTCCCACAGATGACATATTGCTGCTGCAGCGGCTCAATCCAGAAACGCGGAGGAAAATCCGCCAGGTCTGTTATGAGGGTGACGAAGGGGCGGTCCGGGTAAACGGAAGACCAGGCTTCGGCGATCTGCCGATTGAAGTGCGGGATCACCGAAACCAATAGATGCGCAGGATGTTCCCGGAAGTAGCTGGAAAGCAAACGGACTATCGGTCTATGGAAGAGCCGAATGGTGGCCTGGAGGACGCGAAGGAGTTGCTCCGTGCCCAGGGTCCAGCCATTGCGCAAGAGGGTGTTGTACTGCTCCTGGATGCGGATACCGGTGAGCTTGCGGAAGACGTCCAACTGGTCGGTGAGGTCCTGAAATTGAATGAGTTCGATTTGCCAGGGCCGCTGTTGTTGAAGGACGATGGTCTGCAGGGCTACAGCAGCGTTGCGATGACCGCCTCCGGCATCGTGGAAAAGGACACAAATTTTTTTCATTAACGCCATTGTTACACGCCTAGGGGAGGGCAAGACAAGAGCACTCTCCATGCCATGTGGAAAACACAAAAACTCATTTGTGTTCAATGAGTTCCATGGTGTTTTTCACCGTCAATTCGCGGTCTCTTTATGCAATGTTCATATTTTGTCTTTAACCTTAAATCATGCGATGCGACCTTCATGTTCATTCGACAGGATCGGGGATGTGCGATACCCCGGGCTTGACCCGGATTTGCAGGGAGTCCTATAACGACCCCACCGAAGTGTATGCGCGTTGCAAGCGGCTGGGCATGTCGGTGGTCACCCTGACGGATCATGACTCGATCGACGGCGCGGAAGTTCTCCGTAAACACCCGGATTTCTTTGTCAGTGAAGAAGTTACCGTACAAATGCCCACGGGGACAGGCATGCACCTGGGGGTCTACGGCATTACCGAAAAGGATCATGCGGAAATTCAGCGGCGACGTAACGATTTTATAGCGCTCATGATGTACCTGACAGAGCGTAAGATTTTTTTCAGCGTGAACCATGTGTATTCCGGACTGACAGGACGGCGTGAAGCGGAGGATTTTGCTTGGTTTGCCTCCTATGTGCCGGCGTTTGAGGTGCGCAACGGACAGATGTGGACGGAAGCCAACCACGGAGCGGAACAACTGGCAAAGAAGCTGGGCAAGGCCGGGATTGCAGGCAGCGATTCACACACCCTGTCTGGAGTGGCCAAAACATTTACGGAAGTGCCGGGAGCGCGCACGGTGGATGAGTTCCTGAATGGACTGCGTGCAGGCCGCGGCGTGATTCACGGAGAGAATGGCGGCTACGGGAAGCTGACAGCGGATATTCTGCAGTTCGCAGGGAACCTGGTGAAGGAAAAACCGTGGGCCGCGATGATGTTGCCGCTGACGGTTTTCATCCCAGTGATTACCGCGGGGCATTGGTTGAACGAAGTGCGCTTCTGCAAGCATTGGAGGCCGCGACTGGAAGGTGAGGCAGAGCGGCCGAGAATGTTGTGGGATGTGGATGCGCGTTTGGGGACCAACTGGGCAAATTGAGGTGCCGCCATGGCCACGGCGAAAGACGTATGGGGCTACATCGAGAACCGCGATCACCGCGTGATGCGGCGGATGAACCGCTGGAAAGCGCCGCGGTGGATCCGGTTTTGGATGCTGGCCGCAACGCGGATGGGCGATGGCTGGTTGTGGTACAGCCTGGGAGCCATGCTTCTGATCGTTGGCGGACCCCACCGTTATGCCGCAGTGGGAGCGGCGGGATGTGCGGCCATCGGTGGAATATTCGTTTTTAAAGCGCTGAAGAAGATCAGCCACCGCCAGCGGCCGTGTGAGTTCGAACCGCATTGTTGGTCCAAAGTACTGCCTCCAGATAAGTTTTCCTTTCCGTCAGGACACACGATGACGGCATTTGCGATCGCCCTGGTGGTGAGCTACTTCTATCCCACGCTGGAGGGACCGCTGTACTTTCTCGCGGCCAGCATTGCTTTTTCCCGCGTGGCCCTGGGAATGCACTTCTTGAGTGATGTGCTGGCCGGAGCGGTGCTTGGCAGCGCGCTCGGCGTCGCCTCCATCGTCACGTTTGCTTCGTACGGACTCGTCTGAATCCCTGCAGGTACGCGCAATAGGCCGGCGCACGGGCGGGTGGCCTGGATACTCAATTCTTTTTCTTGTAGCACTCGTTGTAGAGCGAACCCCCATGTTCCCGTTTTCTCAATCCGACCAACCACGGAGGGTGCCCCAGGTTCGGTTTGCGAACCTGGGTCTTGGGTTTGCCCCGTGAATTCTTGGTTACACTTACGACCAGTTGAACCGGCTGACCCAAAAGACTTATCCTGACACGACGGCCGTGAACTATACCTATGATCTCGATAGCCGCCTGACGCAGGTGTCGGACCCCACGGGCACCTATCAATTCACGTTTGACAATATGGGAAGGCTGACGGGTACGTCCACGCAGTACGCATTCCTCACCAGCCGTTCGTTTACCACGAGCTACGGCTATGACGCGGCCTCGAATCGCATCAGCTTTACTGACCCGGAGAGCGGCTCTACCAGCTACGCCTACGACACGCTGAATCGCTTGCAGACGCTGACCCCACCGGCAGCAATCAGCGGCGGCAATTTTGGATTTGCCTATGATGCGCTGAGCCGCCGGACCAGCCTCACGCGACCAAACACGGTGAACACAACCTACGGCTACGACAATCTGTCGCGGCTGCTGAGCGTGACCCATGCCACGGGCGGAGTGACGCTGGACGGCGCGACGTATACGGTGGACAACGGTGGGAACCGCACGGCGAAAAGCGATCTCTACGCTGGGGTGACGACCAACTACGGTCACGACGCGATTTACGAACTGGTGAGCGCGACCCAGGGCAACAGCACGACGGAGAGCTATACCTACGATCCCGTGGGCAACCGGCTCACAGCGTTAGGGAGCGCCGCGTGGAGTTACAACACCTCGAACGAACTGAACTCGCGTCCAGGTGCTTCCTACGCCTTCGACGCGAACGGCAACACCATCTCCAAAACCGACTCCACCGGTACGACAAACTACACCTGGGACTATGACAACAGACTCACCAGTGCAACTCTGCCCGGCTCGGGTGGGACCGTGACCTTCCATTACGATCCGTTCGGGAGAAGAATCTACAAATCTTCGTCAAATGGAACATCCGTCTATGTTTATGATCGTGCGAACTTGGTCGAAGAAACGAACGCAAGCGGGGTCGCAGTTGCTCGTTACACTCAAAGTTTCAAGGTCGACGAGCCATTGGCAATGCTGCGTGGCGGGACGACCAGTTTCTACGAGGCGGACGGGCTGGGATCAATCACTTCGCTGAGCAACGCGGCGGGAGCAATCGCTAACAACTACACGTATGACTCGTTTGGGAATCTGGTTACTACGTCTGGCAGCATCGTAAATAATTTCCGCTACACCGGACGGGAATGGGACGCCGAAACGGGCCTCTATTACTATCGCGCCAGATACTATGACCCAGTTGCGGGGCGTTTCTTGGGAGAAGACCCTATACGTTTCAAGGCCGGAACCAACTTCTACAAATATGTCAAAAACAATTCGCTTCGTTTCCGTGACCCCAGTGGGAAGTGCGAGTCACCAGATCCAAGCCCTTTGAATCAGTTCTGCTCGGCTGCTGGCTGGGTTGCCGACGCCGTTGGAGTTGCTGCCGTTGCGGTCAACGTTACAACCACGGGAAGTGTTTTAGGCGGAGAAGTAACGACAGGGATTTTAGAGTTGGGTGTGGATGTTGGTGTTGGAGCACTAGAGGCATCGCCCGTCGGAGTTGCCATAGGTGTCGTTGCCCTTGGTTTCCTCGCGGCGGACTTGGCATGCAAGGCTGCTGGGGAATAACAAGCCACGCACGGGAGAAAATATGGAAACGCGGAAGGCATCCACTCCGGCGAAGAATCAGGCATCTAGCGCGGGGTTCTATTTGCGTTCCCCTTTTCACAATTCCACGTTCTTCGCCGTAACCATCCTGCTCGTGCTGGACCTCTTGATTTGTGCGTTCACCCTAGTGGCTTGTCTGCGCAGATCGAACCTTCGAGCCGCGTTGTGCACGGGATTCGCCGTCGTGTTGTTGGTTGTGCTATGGCGTCTAGGGCTTTGGGCTCATAAAGAAATTCAGATTCTCTTCGAGACGGAGCAGATCCGAGACCTTGAAAAAGGCTCGGCCCTCGACAAAGTGATAGGTGTGGCCACGCGCATGATCATTGGTGGTCTGTTTGGAGCGTTTTTTCTTGCGGGGTTCTGTTTGGCAGCCTTCGGTGAAGTACTTTTGTCACGCTAGGCTATTGTGATCGACGCGAACGGCAACACCCTGTCCAGGAACGACTCCACCGGCCTCACCGCGTACACGTGGGACTTCGAGAATCGCCTGACTAGCGCGATCCTCCCCGGCTCCGGCGGCACCGTGAGCTTCAAATACGACCCCTTCGGACGCCGAATCTACAAACAGTCGCCGACTACCACGAGCATCTTCGCTTACGATGGCGACAACCTGGTGGAGACAGTGAACGGGAGCGGCGGGCTGATTGGATGACGGCGTCGGCTCCCTCGACCGAGTAAACTTGGTTGCTGTTGGACGACCAAGGCTCGGAAGAAAGGAGCCGAGCGATGATTATTATAGGTTGTGATTTTCACACGCGCTATCA
>Ga0326727_10002778_pt1 | contig 58323 bp, 56 predicted proteins | sample MB2enrmetagenome_FD_207643 | JGI IMG/M metagenome (GOLD analysis project Ga0326727, IMG submission 207643) | Lab enriched peat soil microbial communities from McLean, Ithaca, NY, United States - MB29MY | ecosystem: Environmental > Terrestrial > Soil > Wetlands > Peat | place: USA: New York... | reverse complement strand
CGCGGCGACGCAGTTACCTTCAATTTCCGGGCTGCGACCAACCCGGGCACGGACTTGCACCGTGCAGACAAAGCGTCCTCACGGACGCACTCATGGCCCGGCTTGTCCGGGCCACCTATGCCAGCACGTGCCGCGACAGGTGGCCCGGACAAGCCGGGCCATGACAGGGAGTGAACGACGCTTCGGCCAAACTTTTCTCCGGCCGCCTCATCCTGATAGCTATGGGGCCTGTCCCGGCCAACTTCGCTTTAACGGTGGCGTGAGGACGGCCTGGACACCCCCGGCCACGAACGCGGGCTTGGGAGGCGAGTCACGAAGATCCCCCGGCCGCCCCGACCGTCCTCTATATTTAACCGATTGACTATGGATGTTGCGTTGCCCACTGGTGCAATGCAACATCACTCGCCATTCCCAAACCCCCCGAGTAATCCGAATGCCACTTCACGTCGCTCTGACGCACAAGACCTCGTACCATTACGACCGGCTGGTTTCGCTCGGTCCGCAGACCATCCGGCTGCGCCCGGCGCCGCAGGCCAGGACCGCCATCCTGTCCTACGACCTGACAGTCGAACCCCAGCCCCACTTCATCAACTGGATGCAGGACCCGCAGGGCAACCACCTCGCCCGCGTCGTCTTTCCGGATAAAGTGGACCGGTTCGAGGTCACCGTCGACCTCGTCGCCGACATGGTGACCATCAACCCGTTCGACTTCTTCCTGGAGCCGCAGGCGGAGAACTACCCGTTCGGCTACGACCCGGTGCTGGACCAGGAACTCGCGCCGTATCGCACCATCGAGCCGGCCGGCCCGCATCTGACGGCGCTACTGGCAAGCATCCCGCGCGAGGAAAAGCGCACGGTCGACAAGCTGGTCGAGCTGAACACGTTGATCCACAACGCGGTCGCCTACATCGTCCGCCTCGAACCGGGCGTCTACACCCCGGAGGAAACCCTCGACCTCGCCAAGGGATCCTGCCGCGACTCCGCCTGGCTGCTGGTGCAGGTGCTGCGCCACCTCGGCATGGCGGCGCGCTTCGTGTCCGGCTACCTGATCCAGCTCGTCGCCGACGTGAAGCCGCTGGAGGGGCCGGCGGGTCCGACCGCGGACTTCACCGACCTGCACGCCTGGGCCGAGGTCTACCTTCCCGGCGCCGGTTGGGTCGGCCTTGACGCGACCTCCGGGCTGTTCTGCGGCGAGGGCCATATCCCGCTCGCCGCCAGCCCGGACCCGATCTCCGCCGCGCCGATTACCGGGCTGGTGGAGAAGGCGGAAGTTAGCTTCGACTTCGCCATGTCGATCTCCCGCATCAAGGAAACGCCCCGCACCACCAAGCCGTATACCGAGGCTCAGTGGCAGGCGATCCTGGCGCAAGGCGCCGAAGTCGATCGCGCGCTGGCCCGCGGCGACGTGCGCCTGACCATGGGCGGCGAACCGACCTTCATCGCCGCCAACGACATGGATGCGCCGGAGTGGAACACCGAGGCGCTCGGGCCGACCAAACGGGCCTACGCCGGGCGGCTGATCCGCCGGCTGATGGACCGCTGGGCGCCGGGCGGCGCGTTGTCGCACGCCATGGGCAAGCACTACCCCGGCGAACAATTGCCGCGCTGGGCGCTGCACGCCTACTGGCGCAAGGACGGCGAACCGATTTGGACCAACCCGTTCCTGCTCGCCTCGGACGACGACCAGGACACCGCCACCGCCGCCGACGTGGCCGAATTTGCCGCCATCCTGGCGGAGCGGCTTCAGGTCGATCCCTCGCTGGTCATCCCGGCCTACGAGGACATCTACTATTATCTCTGGAAAGAGCGGCAACTGCCCGGCAACGTGGTGGCCGAGGACTCCAAGCTGAAGGACCCGCTGGAACGCGCCCGGATGGTGCGAATCTTCCAGCAGGGTCTGGCGACCGTCGCCGGCAGCGTGCTGCCGCTGCGCCGGGTGATCGATGGCGGCGTGCGACGCTGGCAGTCGGGAAAATGGTTCTTCCGCTCCGGAGAGATGTTTCTGATCCCCGGCGACAGTCCCGTCGGCTTCCGGCTGCCGCTGGACAGCCTGCCCTGGGCCGATCCGGCGACGATTGATTATGAGACGCCGCCCGATCCGTTCGCGCCGTCCTCGCCTCTGCCTCGGCGGCAGTTGCTGCAGAATCGCCGGCTGCTTCCCAACGGGGGTATCGAGAATTTCCGTCCGGTCCGGCAGGAACTTCCAGTCGTTGGCCAGGGCGACCCGAATGTCGTCCGCACCGCTTTGGCCGTCGAGTCCCGTGAAGGCAAGCTGCATGTCTTCTTTCCGCCGCTCTATGCCGCCGAGGACTGGCTGGCGCTGGCCGCCGCGATCGAGGAAACCGCCGCCGAACTCGGCCGCAAGGTGGTGCTGGAAGGCTACCAGCCGCCCGAGGACGACCGCATCCTGAGCTTCTCGGTTACACCCGATCCGGGGGTGATCGAGGTCAACGTCCACCCCACCGACAATTGGGCCGATCAGGTGCGGCTGACGGAGGAGCTTTACGAAGAAGCGCGTCAGGTCGGGTTGGCGACGGAGAAGTTCAACCTCGACGGCCGCCATGTCGGCACCGGCGGCGGCAACCATGTGGTGCTGGGCGCGACACGGGCCGAAGACTCGCCCTTCCTGCGCCGCCCCGACCTGCTGAAGTCGGTGGTAGGCTTCTGGCACAACCATCCCAGCCTTTCCTACCTGTTCAGCGGCCAGTTCATCGGGCCGACGAGCCAGCATCCGCGGCTGGATGAGGCGCGGCAGGACAGCCTGGCGGAGCTGGAGATCGCGTTCTCGCACGTCCAGGCCAAACAACCGGTCGCCCCCTGGCTGACCGATCGGCTGTTCCGCAACATCCTGGCGGACATGACCGGCAACACCCACCGGACGGAGTTCTGCATCGACAAGATGTATACCCCGGACCGCGCCTCCGGGCGGCGCGGGCTGGTGGAGTGCCGGGCATTCGAAATGCCGCCCCACGCGCGCATGTCCGCGGCGCAGATCCTGCTGATGCGCTCCGCCGTGGCGGCGTTCTGGGAACGGCCGTACGAGCGCCGGATGATCCAATGGGGCACCCGGGTGCATGACGATTTCATGCTGCCGCATTTCGTCGAGCAGGACTTCCGCGACGTGCTGGAGGAACTCGGCGCGCTGGGCTTCGGCCTCGACCCCGACTGGTTCGCCCCGCATCTGGCGTTCCGCTTCCCGCATGTCGGCACGGTGGACCTGCGCGGGCTTCAGCTCGAGATCAGGAACGCGCTGGAACCCTGGCACGTGCTGGGCGAGGAGCAGGTCATCGGCGGCACGGCACGTTACGTCGATAGCTCGGTGGAACGGGTCCAGGCGAAGGTGTCCGGCTGGGTGGACGAGCGCTACGTGCTGGCGTGCAACGGCGCCGCCGTGCCGCTGAGTGCGACAGACCGCGTCGGCGAGTATGTCGGCGGGGTGCGGTTCAAGGCGTGGAATCCGCCGAGTTCGCTGCATCCGACGATCCGGCCGCATGCGCCGCTGACGTTCGATGTGTTCGATAGCTGGAACGGGCGGAGCATCGGAGGGTTGACGTATAACGTGTCGCACCCTGGCGGGCGGAGCTACGAGACGTTCCCGGTGAACGCGAACGAGGCGGAGGCACGGCGGCGGTCGCGGTTCTTCCCGTTCGGGCACACGCCGGGATGGATGCCGGAGCCGGTGGTGGAGCTGTCGCGCGAGCATCCGCGGACGCTCGACCTGCGGCGGGTTTAGCGTTCGCCGTCCGTCATGGCCCGGCTCGTCCGGGCCATCTATCGCGGCAGGGTGCTGCTACAGGTGGCCCGGACACGCCGGGCCATTACGAAGAGAGCATGTGGCCCGGCCAATCTTTTCTCCGAATGCACCTTATCTTGATTGGCAGGGCATCTTGATTGGCAGGGCGTCAGGCGCGGCCATGACGGGTTGGGGCCGCCGGGACCACCCGCTCAGACCCGCGAACCAATCCGGGCCAGCATTCCCCGCAGCCAGGCCAACCCCAAATCGCCGGCCTTCTGCCGCGACCACATCATGGACAGCCTCCAGGCGGGCAACGTTACCGGGGCATCGTAAACCGCCAGCGGCGCGGCCCGGGCGAACAGCCTCGCCGCCCGCGCCCCCACCGTCGCGATCATCTCGCTGCTCGGCAACACTGACGGCACCACCAGCACATGCGGCACGGTCATTGCAACCCGCCGCTCCAGCCCGAGCTTCGCCAGCGCCTCGTCCACGGCGCCGACGGCATCGCCGCGCTCGGTGACCAGCAGATGCGGCAGCGCGGCGAACGCCTCCAGTGTCATCCCATTCCGCAACCCCGGGTGATCCTGGCGCGCAACGCAGACAAAGTGCTCGTCGAACAGAGTCTGCATTGCCATCCGCTTCGGCGGATTGGGATACACGCCGAGCGCCAGGTCGAGCGTGTCCGTATCCAGCAGATCGACAGTCGCGTCCTTTTGCACGAAGCGGAGCCGGAGGTCCACCAACGGCGCCTCCTCCGCCAGGCAGGCCGCCAGATGCGGCAGGATGACCATGGTGGCGTAGTCGCCGCCGCTGACATTGAACACGCGCCGCGACGTCGCGGGGTTGAACGGCGATTGCGGCTCCAGCACCGCCCGGAGCTCCGCCAGCGCCCGGGCGACCTGAGCCTCCAGTTGCACCGCCCGCACCGTTGGCAACATCGCGCGTCCTGAGCGGACGAACAGTTCGTCGTCGAACAGCGACCGCAGCCGCGCCAGCGTGCTGCTCATCGCGGGCTGGCTGACGCCAAGCCGGGTGGCGGCGGCGGAGACGCTGCGTTCGGCCATCAGCGCCTCGAACGCCACCATCAGGTTGAGGTCGATCCGCTGCAAATCCATCCCGGCAATATACGATATCGGCTGACGTTATTGGAAATGTCCGGCGGACGGCCGATGTCGTGCAGGACACATCACGACAGGAGGGTCCGATGGAGATTCCGACGCGAGACAACACCGCGGTCCTGTTCCTCGATTTGCAGGAGGAGATCGTCAAGAACAACCGCACCCTGCCAGCCGATCGGCTGCGGCGCACGAGCGGGGCGCTGGCGAAGCTGGCGGCGTTGCATAAGCTGCCGGTGTTCCTGTCCGCCGTGCCTCCGGGGGGCGCTTTCAGCGATGCCGTGCTGGCGCCGTTGGGCCATCCGCAGCCTCGGTTGAGGACGCAGACAACCGCATTCGCCGACACCGGGCTGGTGGAGGCGTTGCGGGCGAGCGGGCGGCGGGTGCTGATCCTGTCCGGCGTGGCCAGTGAAATCGTCGTGCAGCGCACGGCGCTGGACGCGCTGGCGGCGGGTTACGAGGTGCATGTAGCGGTCGATGCCTGCGGCGGGGTCGATGGGCGGACCGAGGACGCTGCCTGGCGCCGCATCACCGCCTCCGGCGGCGTGACCTCATCGGTGACGACTTTTGCGGCGGAACTTACCGGAGATTTCACCACGGAGCTTGGCGGCGCCACGCTGGGCATCGTCTACGAGACGCTCGGCGGCTGATCCATGAACGGGTTTTCAGCGGCCCAGGCGATCATCGCCGCGATGATCACGCCGGCCCTGCTGATCCTGGCCTCCGGGTCGCTGATCGCCACGGCGCTGGTGCGGCTGGCGCGTGTCGTCGATCGGCTGCGCAAGCTGGCGGAAATCCGCGAGGCCCCGATCGCCGGGGAACTGCACCGGCATGAGCGGCGGGCGTTGCTGGCCGAACGGGCGGTGCGGCTGTATTTCTTCGCAGTGGTCTGCTTCGTTCTGGCGGGGTTTGCCATCGCGGCGGACCACTTCGCGGCTGATCGCCTGACCTGGCTGCCGGTGCTGATGACGACCGCCGGGATGTGCCTGATCGTCGCCGGCAGCACGGCCATGCTGGCGGAGTGCCGGCTGGCGGCTGCCCAGATCCGGGCTGAGATCGCGGTGCTGGTCGCGGGTTAGGTCCGCGCCCTCCTGAAGAAACGCACAGAATTTCTCCACTTTGCGATGCAACCGAAGCGGCTCCGGTTCGCTCACCTCTAGCCGGCAGCTTGGCCGGCGTCCGCGCGGACGAAGTCAGGGAGTTTGCCATGCCGGCCGAACCAGCGGGACCGCTCCGGCGGCCTTTCCTGCAGCATAGCCTTGCGGTTCTGGCGCCCCTGGCGCTGACCGCCTGCCAGCCCGCGGTGCTCGACCCGCAGGGCAGCGTCGGCATCGCTGAAAAGACGATCCTGATCGATTCGCTGGCCATCATGCTGGCGATCGTCCTGCCGACGGTCACAGCCACCTTCGCTTTCGCCTGGTGGTTCCGTGCGTCCAACACGCGGGCGCAGTACAGGCCGCATTTCGTCTATTCCGGCGCGCTTGAACTGCTGGTCTGGTCGGTGCCGCTTCTCACCATCCTGCTTCTGGGCGGCGTCGCCTGGATCGGCTCGCATGACCTCGACCCCGCCAAGCCGCTGCCATCCGGCGCGCCGCCGCTGGAGGTCCAGGGCGTGTCGCTGGACTGGAAATGGCTGTTCATCTACCCGGACCAGAAAGTCGCCAGCGTCAACCAGCTTGTGATTCCCGCCGGCACACCGGTGCATTTCTCGCTGACGTCGGCCAGCGTGATGAATGCGTTCTTCATCCCGCAGCTCGGCAGCATGATCTACACCATGAACGGGATGACGTCGCAGTTGAACCTGGTGGCGGACAATCCGGGCGACTATCGCGGCTTGTCCAGTCATTACAGCGGCGACGGGTTCTCCGACATGCATTTCGACGTTCGCGCAGTGCCCGCGGCGCAATTCAAGGACTGGGTGGATGCCACGCGCAAGACCGGTTCGGCGCTGGATGCCGCGAGCTACAACGACCTGGCGCGCCAGACCATCAACATCAGTCCGTTCACCTACCGCGAGGTCGATCCGCACTTGTACCAGATGATCGTGACGCAGAAATTGCCGCCCGGACCGGGGCCGGAGGCAGGGCAGCCGGATCGCACCGTATCGCCGCGGACGGAGAAGTAGCATGCTGGGCAAGCTGAGCTGGGAGGCGATCCCCTACGACCAGCCGATACCGATGGCGGCCTCCACCGTCGTGGGCCTGGTCATCATCGGCGTGCTGGGCTGGGTCACAGTCAAGGGCTACGTGCCGTATCTGTGGAAGGAGTGGATCACCAGCGTCGATCACAAGCGCATCGGAGTTATGTACTGCTTCCTGGCGCTGGTGATGCTGCTGCGCGGCTTCTCCGACGCGATCATGATGCGCTCGCAGCAGGCGCTGGCGTTCCAGTCGCCGGGCTACCTGCCGCCGGAACATTACGACCAGATATTCTCGGCGCATGGCACGCTGATGATCTTCTTCGTCGCCATGCCCTTCGTCATCGGGCTGATGAACTTCGCCGTGCCGCTCCAGCTCGGCGTGCGCGACGTCGCTTTCCCCACGTTGAACTCCGTTAGCTTCTGGCTGACCGCGACCGGCGCGCTGCTGGTGAACGTTTCGCTGGTGGTGGGCGAGTTCGCCCGCACCGGCTGGCTGCCCTACCCGCCGCTGTCGGAGCTGAAATACTCCCCCGGCGTCGGCGTCGATTACTATCTGTGGGCGTTGCAGATCTCCGGCGTCGGCACTCTGCTGACAGGCGTCAACTTCGTCACCACGATCCTGAAGATCCATGCGCCGGGCATGACCTATATGCGGATGCCGATGTTCTGCTGGACGGCGCTCGCCTCCAACCTGCTGATCGTCGCCGCGTTCCCGATCCTGACGGCAACTTTGGCGATGCTGCTGCTGGACCGCTACCTCGGCTTTCATTTCTTCACCAATGAAGCCGGCGGCAACATGATGATGTTCATGAACCTGATCTGGGCGTGGGGCCATCCGGAGGTCTACATCCTGATCCTGCCCGCCTTCGGCGTGTTTTCCGAGGTCGTTTCCACGTTCTCGCGCAAGCCGCTGTTCGGCTACCGCTCGATGGTGATGGCGACGATGGTGATCTGCCTGCTGTCGTTCACCGTCTGGCTGCACCATTTCTTCACCATGGGCGCGGGCGCCGACGTCAATGCGATCTTCGGCATCATGTCGATGATCATCGCGGTGCCGACGGGCGTGAAAGTGTTCAACTGGCTGTTCACCATGTATGGCGGCCGGATCGAGTATTCGACTCCGCTATTGTGGTCGCTCGGCTTCATGGTGACGTTCGTCGTCGGCGGCATGACCGGCGTCCTGCTGGCGGTGCCGCCGGCGGATTTCGTGCTGCACAACAGCCTTTTCCTGGTCGCGCACTTCCACAACGTCATCATCGGCGGCGTGCTGTTCGGCGCCTTCGCCGGCTACAACTACTGGTTCCCCAAGGCGTTCGGCTTCAGGCTGGATGAACGGCTGGGCAAGGCGGCGTTCTGGTGCTGGATCGTCGGCTTCTACGTCGCCTTCATGCCGCTTTACGTGCTCGGCCTGATGGGCATGACGCGGCGGATGCAGCACTACGACGTGCCGGCCTGGCATCCCTGGCTGCTGGTCGCGGCCCTCGGCGCGGCGATCATCCTGGCCGGCATCGGTTTTCAGGTGGCGCAACTGGTGGTCAGCATCCGCCATCGCGACGAACTGCGCGACCTGACCGGCGACCCGTGGAACGGACGCTCGCTGGAATGGGCCACGCCGTCCCCGCCGCCCGCCTTCAACTACGCCGTGCTGCCGCAGATCGAGGGCGAGGAAGCCTATTGGGACATCAAGCAGCGCGCCTTCGAACGCCTGCAACTGCGCGACGAACCCGAATACAGGGAAATCGAAATGCCGAGGAACAGCGCAACCGGTTTCGTCTGCGCCTTTTTCGCCAGCTTCATGGGTTTTGCGCTGATCTGGCACATCTGGTGGCTCGTCGGCGTGGCCGCGTTCGGCGCCGTCGCAACCTTCGTCGTCTTCGCCTGGCGCGACGAGGTCGAATACATCATTCCGGCCGAAGAGGTGGCCCGCATCGACCGCGCCAACCGAAGCGCCCGCCGCGCGGTGCTTGAGCAGATGCGGGTGGCGGCGCAATGAGCGGCGCGGCGGCAACGGCCGATCCGCATCGCCTCGGACGCAGCAGCGGGCTGCGCCACGCCGCATCGGAGAACGCCGGCGGCGGGTTGCGGGCGAAGCGGATCATTACCGGATACGGGTTCTGGATCTTCCTGCTCAGCGACATCATCATGTTCTCGGCGTTTTTCGCCACCTATGCTGTGCTGGTGGGCAACACCGCGGGCGGACCGAGCGGGAAGGACCTGTTCGACCTGCGCAACGTTGCCATCGAGACGGCGTTGTTGCTGTTCTCCAGCTTCACTTGCGGCATCGGCAGTATCGGTGCGGAGACGCGGCGCGGGTCCTGGTTTTATGGCGCAATGTCGGTGACGTTCCTGTTCGGCGCCGGGTTCATCGCGCTGGAAATCCACGAATTCGCCGGGCTGGTCGCGCAGGGCGCCGGACCGACGCGCAGCGCATTCCTGTCGGCGTTTTTCACGCTCGTCGGGTGCCACGGGCTGCATGTTACGGCGGGGCTGCTGTGGCTGCTGACCATGATGGCTCAGGTCTACGCCAAGGGCTACCGGGCGGACATCCTGCGGCGAATACTGTGCTTCAGCCTGTTCTGGCACGCGCTGGATATTATCTGGGTGGCACTGTTCACGGTCGTCTACCTGATGGGGGCAGGACAATGAGCGATTTCGATCCCGAAGGTGCCACGGACGTTGCGCCGGGTGAGGATGAAGCCGAGGGCGTGCTGACCTATGTCGTCGGCCTCGGCCTGGCGGTGGTGCTGACGATCGTTTCTTTCTTCATCGCCGGCAACTCGCTGGTCTGGGGGCCGAGCATTCCCGTCGCGCTGACCGTGCTGGCGGTCGCGCAGATGGGGGTGCATCTGGTTTTCTTCCTGCACATCACGACGGGTCCGGACAACGTCAACAACGTCATGGCGCTGGCGTTCGGCGTGCTGATCGTGCTGCTGATCATGGCCGGGTCGCTGTGGATCATGGCGCACATGAACCACAATATGATGCCGATGGAGCAGATGATGCAGATGCAGCGGTGAGGTCCGGCCGCTCCAGGCCAGCCGCGCCGGACATGCCGGAACGGATGGCCCGGGCAGGATTCAGTGCCGCTCTCGCTTTTCAAATACCATCGTATCGCCGTCGGACGTCAGCTTCAGGACCTTGCCGCCCTCCGCCAGTTGATACTTGTCGGTTTCCGTCTGCACCTTGCCGCTCTTGCTGATGTAGTGCTTCGGAACGAACACGAGGGTTCCGGCATCGTTGCCGGCATGCTCCTGCCGGTACGTCCCGCGCATCTCGCGGACGACCTGGTTTTCCTGCAGCGTGCGGCTGCTCCAGGCGCCATTCGGCGCGACCTGCATGTCGATGCTGACGCCGCTGTCGAGATTGGCGTGCCAGTTGCCTGCAACGCTGGCATCGGCCAAGGCGGCCGTACTTACTCCGAGCGTGAACAAGGCGGCCAAAACAGGTGTGCGCACGGCGTCCTCCCGAACTGAAGAAGCCCCCGGCACAGCGCCGGGAGCCGAACCAATACGGACGAAGCAACGCCGCCCGGACTCCGCGGTTGCCTTCCGGATCCACTGGTCAAACGGATGGTGAAGCGGCGGCCGATGGATCGGAACGTGATCCCCGGCGTTGAGCCCGCAGGCAACGGAGGTTCAATCGGATGAAGAGTCGCATATTACTTGTCGTACTGACACTGGTGGGCTTCGGCCTCGACGGCAACGCGCCGGCGCATGCTGTCGGCTGCCTCAGCGGCGGCCTCGCGGGAGCCGTCGCCGGCCATATGGCGCATCACGGCGTGCTCGGCGCCATCGGCGGCTGCATCGCCGGGCACGCCTACAACAAGCACCAGAAGAACCAGGCGGCACAAAAGCAAATCGACGAGGCGAATCGTCCCGACACTCCGCATGAAGGGGCGCCATAGCCTCTTCGGGGTGGCGTCCTGAAGTGATCGGCTGTATCAGCCGAACATCCCCAGGCAGGAGTCCCGGCATGACCAGCGACAACGCCGATCGGCATGGTTTTGGCACATCTGGTCTGACGGCGGCCGTTCTTGCCCGGGGTGCGGAGCTGTGCGTCCTGCGGGACTCGACGGGCCGGGACTATCTCTGGGCGGCCGAACCGGTCTGGCCGCGCCACGCACCGGTGCTGTTTCCCATCGTCGGCCGCCTGCGAGACGACACGCTGGTCCACAACGGCCAGTCCTACCGCCTGACCCAGCACGGTTTCGCCCGCGATCGTCTGTTCTCCTGGGTCGAGCGCTCGGCGGCCGGATGCCGCCTGGCGCTGACCGACGACGCGCAGACCCGCGCGATGTATCCCTTCGCCTTCCGTTTCGAGATCGCCTACGCCATCGCGGAGACAATGCTCGAGGTCACCTACACCGTGACGAACACCGGCGAGGAGGTGCTGCCGGCATCGATGGGCGCGCACCCGGCGTTCCGCTGGCCGCTGGTCCCCGGCGAGCCGAAACAAGCCTATGCGCTGACATTCGACGCTGACGAAACCGCCCCGCTGCGCGGCGTCAGCGGCGGATTGCTGACTCCGGCAGACCGACCGTCCCCCATCGCCGGCCGGCGCTTGGCGCTGAACGAGGCATTGTTCGCCGCCGATGCGCTGATCCTGGAGCATCCGGCCAGCCGCTCCGTGCGATTCGCCGCCGCGAACGGGCCTTCGCTGACGGTTTCTTGGGACGGGTTCGAGCAACTCGGCCTGTGGTCCCGCGCCGGCGGAGATTTCCTGTGCATCGAGCCCTGGCTCGGCATGGCCAGCCCCGCGGACTTCGCGGGAGAATTCACGCGGAAGCCATGGCTGATGCTGATCGAGCCAGGGGAAAGCCGCTCCGCCGTGCACCGGATCACGGTCGGCGCTCCAGCCTGATCCGCCGGGCCTGCGGCAGCGCGACCGCTCCGCCCCGCCCCGGATCAGGGCCAACCTGGACGGGAATGACAGCGGTCCGCCTCGGGTTTGACACATGCGGGGGCGTCGCCACCGTCATGCGGGCGAAGGCCCGCGATCCACGCGTCACCTGAGGTTTTCTCCGTCAAGCTGTTATTGCATCGCTCTCTCCGTATCAGTCGAAATCGCAGGATTTGCGACACGGCACTAATAGCCCCTGTTTGGTGGCCGTGGCGGGGTCAAGCCCCTTGCCGCGCAGCGGGGCGCGCAGCGCCGGGCTTGAGGCCGCCACGGCCACCAAACATAATGGTGCTTGCCGCGCCTGCGATGTTCGGCTGCGATCCATCAGCCGCCTGCCGTCACGTCCTGGTCCAGGCCACAGCTACGGCCCACGCCTGGCCGATTTGGCAGATTTCCGTCGAGAGGCGACTTCTGGACGCTGGCCGCGTCCGAACACACGATGAGGCCGATTTAACCAAGGGGATCCCGACTCCATGACTATTCGCATCGGCATCGCCGGCATCACCGGCCGGATGGGCCGCCTGCTGGCCGAGGAAGTCCTCGCCGCCGGGGCCGAACTCATCGGCGGCATCGGCCTCGACGCGCCGGAGGAGCGCGCGTTCGAACTCTTCGCCGATATCAATGCACTTGCCACCGCCTCCGACGCCGTGCTGGATTTCACCCACGCCTCCCTTGCGCAATCCCATGCCGCGGCGCTGGCCGCGTCCGGCAAAGCCTGGGTGCTCGGCACCACCGGCCTGTCCGCCGCCGACGAAGCCGCCGTGACCGCCGCGGGCGAACGCATCCCCGTCGTCTACGCCTCCAACTTCTCCCCCGGCGTCAATCTCGTGCTGGCCCTCGCCGAGCGCATGGCTGCCGCGCTCCCGGATGACGCATACGATGCGGAGATCGTCGAGATGCACCATCGGCAAAAGGTAGATGCGCCCTCCGGCACCGCCATCGCCATGGGCCGGGCGGTGGCGAAAGGCCGCGGCGTCTCGCTAGACGACAAGACCGAAAGCGGACGCCACGGCCACACCGGCGCCCGAAAGACCGGTGCCATCGGCTTCGCCGCCCTGCGCGGCGGCCAGGTCGTCGGCGAGCACAGCCTGATCTTCGCCGCCGCGTCCGAGCAGATCGTCCTGACCCACCGCGCCTTCGATCGCCGGGTCTTCGCCACCGGCGCCGTCCGCGCCGCGCTATGGGCGGCGAACCGCCCGCCCCGGCTTTATTCCATGATGGATGTGCTCGGCATGGCCTGACATCCCGCTGCAATGCCTTGACCCGGGCCGCGGTTTCGGCCAAACACCGCGCATTAACGTTTCACTTGGCATCCTGCCGAGGGCTGGCTTCGGGCCGGCTTCCATCCATGGCGACGCGAGACACCACTTCATGCGCGACACGGGCGAGTACCTTTTTACCTCGGAGTCGGTTTCCGAGGGCCATCCCGACAAGGTCGCGGACCGGATCAGCGATACCGTGCTGGACGCGTTCCTGACGGCGGACCCCTATTCGCGCGTCGCCTGTGAAACCCTGGTCACCACCAACCGCGTCATTCTGGCCGGCGAGACCCGCGGGCCGGAGAGCGTGACTCCCGAACTGCTGACCGAACTGACCCGCGCCGCGATCCGCGACATCGGCTATGAGCAGTCCGGATTTCACTGGAAGCATGCGGATGTTGCAGTCTATTTGCACTCGCAATCTTCCGACATCGCACAGGGCGTCGATAGCGCCGGCAACAAGGACGAAGGCGCGGGCGATCAGGGCATCATGTTCGGCTATGCCTGCCGCGAGACCGCCACGCTGATGCCGGCGCCGCTGTATTACGCGCACGAGATCCTCCACCGCATCCGCGACCTGCGCAAAGCCGGCGACAAGTCGGTGGCCGGACTGCTGCCCGACGCCAAGAGCCAGGTCACCCTGCGCTATGTCGATGGCAAGCCGGTCGGCGCGACCTCCGTCGTGATCTCCACCCAGCATGAGGAAGGCCTGGAGCAGTCCCACATCAAGGGCCTGTTGTGGCCGCTCGTCGAATCCATCCTGCCCGCCGGCTGGCTGCCGCCGGAATCCGAGTTCTACGTCAACCCGACCGGCAATTTCGTCATCGGCGGCCCGGACGGCGATTGCGGCCTGACCGGGCGCAAGATCATCGTCGACACCTACGGCGGCGCGGCCCCGCATGGCGGCGGCGCGTTCAGCGGCAAGGACCCGACCAAGGTCGATCGGTCTGCCGCCTATGTCTGCCGCTATCTGGCGAAGAACGTCGTTGCCGCCGGCCTGGCGGACAAGGTCACGTTGCAGATCAGCTATGCCATCGGCGTGTCCGACCCGCTGTCGGTCTATGTCGATCTGCACGGCACCGGCAAGGACGTCGATGAGACCCGGCTGGAGAAGACCCTGCGCGAGCTGGTCAACCTGCGTCCGCGCGGCATCCGCGAGCACCTGAAGCTGAACCGGCCGATCTATGTGCCGACATCGGCGTATGGCCATTTCGGGCGGGAGCCGGACGAGGCGAAGGGCACCTTCACGTGGGAAAAGACCGACCTGGTCCCGGCGCTGAAGTCAGCCTTCGGCCGGTAAGGGACGCACCGGAATTACCGCGTCAGCTCGGCGGCTTTCTCAAACCGTCATGGCCCGGCTTGTCCGGGCCACCTGTCGCGGCACGTGCTTTTACACCTGTCGCGGCACGTGCTTCTATAGGTGGCCCGGACAACAAGCTGGGCCATGACGGAACCGGGTCGCCCCCTCAAACCCCCGGCCGATCGGCTGTATGGCAGGAGCCGCGGGCATAAGCTGCGGCCTCGGCAGGAAGTCCTGTTGGATGTGACCTTGCCCCGGCTGCTGATCCGCGAAGCGGATGCGGCGACGCCGTGGCAGGCGTTTCCGGGCGAATGCGCCGAACTCTGGCTGGAAGTCGGCTTCGGCGGCGGCGAGCATGCCATCGCCCAGGCGCGTGCCAATCCGCACGCGGCGCTGATCGCCTGCGAGGTGTTCGAGAACGGCATCTGCTCGCTGCTGTCGGCGCTGGTGCCCGAGGGCGGAGAGGCTGATGGCCCCCTGCCCGCGAACTTGCGCCTGTGGGCCGAGGACGCGCGGATCCTGCTGCGCGCTCTGCCGGACGGGTGCCTCGACCGCCTGTTCCTGATGTTTCCCGACCCCTGGCCGAAAATGCGTCACGCCAGGCGCCGCTTCGTCCATCCCGCCCTGCTGCCGCTGCTGGCGCGGGTGCTGAAGCCGGGGGCGGAGTGGCGAGTGGCGAGCGACGACCCGACCTATCAGGCCTGGGTGCAGGAGGTGATGGACGCACAGACCCTTTTTCACACTGCCGAACCCACCGCTGTCCGGCCGGACGGCTGGCCGCCCACGCGCTATGAGGCGAAGGCGCTGCGGGCGGGACGGCAACCGCTGTACTGGTCGTTCAAGCGGCGTCCCGGAGCGTAGCCTGTCCACCGGTGGACACGACCACCGTATGCTTGTTATCGGTCCTGTCTGTTTACAATTTTGACGGGAAAACACCGGTATGTTTCGATTCGATCGCCTGACCGCCGCCGCCGCCCTGCTCGCTGTGCCGCTATTCTGCGGTTCGGCCATCGCCCAGGCCCCCGCCACCGCTCCCGTGTCCTCCTCGGATGTCGAGCGGGTGACGGCAACCGCGACGGTTGTCGCTGTCGATCCGGCGACCCGCGTCGTCACCCTCAAGACCGAGGACGGCAACACGATCGATGTCACCGCCGGAGAGAACGTCCGCAACTTCGCGCAGATCAAGCCGGGGGACGGGCTTGTCGTGACGCTGCAACGGTCGCTGACCTACACCGTGTCACCGAAGGGCACCGAACTGCCGGCGGCGCTGGTGGTAGACCGCGCGGGCCGCGCCGAGCCTGGCGAGAAGCCTGCAGGCGCCGAGTCGCGCTCCACTTCCATCACCGGGACCATCACCGCCGTGGACGTGCCCGCCAATACCATCAGCGTCGTCGGCCTGAGCGGCGGCCCGGTGCACGTGTTCGAGGTGCACGACCCGGATCGGCAGGCCTATCTGCCGAAAATCGCGCCCGGCAGCCTGCTGACCGTGACCTACACCACGACGGTCGCGCTGGAGATCACGCCGGCAGCGAAATAGGCGACGGATCGCCATTCAGGGCCTTGATCCGGGGGGGCGGGGTGAGTATACCCCCTGCCTCACCGGTCGGGGCCGTAGCTCAGTTGGGAGAGCGCCTGAATGGCATTCAGGAGGTCAGGGGTTCGATTCCCCTCGGCTCCACCAGTGGTGACGGCGGTTGCCCCGCTTGGCCGGCACCGATGCCGGATCTAAGACAACGGCCAAGAACTACCGCTCCGCGGGACAAGGCCCCCGAAACCGTCATGGTCCGGCTTGTCCGGGCCACCTTGCGCAGCACGTGCTGGCATAGGTGGCCCGGACAAGCCGCATAGGCGCTAACTTAGCGGCTCCGGCAGCGGCCGTTGTAGTTGTGTCATGGCCGGATTTAGTCCGGCCAATCCACGACTTTGGTTGGTTCGGCACCGCAAGTCGTGGATGGCGGCACATGGCCGGCCATGACACGGGGAGAATGTCCGGGCCGCCAGCGCTTATGTTAGCGCCTACGCGGACAAGCCGGGCCATGACGTGAACGGTGGCGCCAACCGATTCGGTCATTTTTGGGCGTCGCCTAAGTGCCGCAGAAGGTCAGCCGCACCCGCTCCTCCTCGCGAGGACCGATGGCATACGCCGCGAGGGCGGGATCGTCCTGATAGGGCCGCGACAGCACGCCGAGCAAAGCCTCGAACGGAGCGAAATCCGACCGTTCCGTTGCTGCAGCCAGTGCCGCTTCGACCAGATGGTTGCGCGGAATGAACACCGGGTTCGCCGCCCGTATCGTGGCTGACGCCGCCTCCGGCCCGCCGTTTTCCCCCGCCACCCGAGCCCGCCAGCGATCGGCCCATGCATCGAACGCTTCGCCATCGGCGAACAGCGCCCGCAACGCCGCGGCATCCTCGGCCGCGCCGGACAGCGCCCGGAACGCCAGGGTGAAATCCACCCGGTCCGCGGCAAGCAGTGCCAGAAAATCCCCGGTCAGCGCGTCGTCCCCCTCCCGCTCGGTGGCAAGGCCGATCTTGCGGCGTAGACCAGTGCGGTAGGCCGTCTCGAAGCGCGGAGCGAAGGCCGCGAGCGACTCCTGCGCCGCCGCCATCGCCGCATCTTCGTCCGGCCCGAGCAGCGGCAGCAAGGTTTCCGCCAGCCGCGCCAAATTCCACTGCGCGATCCGCGGCTGGTTGCCATAGGCGTAGCGCCCGCCGTGGTCGATCGAGCTGAACACCGTGGCCGGATCGTACTCGTCCATGAAGGCGCAGGGGCCGTAATCGATCGTCTCGCCCGAGATGGCGCAGTTGTCGGTGTTCATCACGCCGTGGATAAAGCCGATCAGCAGCCAGCGCGCGATCAGCTCGGCCTGGGCGGCGACGACGGCGTCGAGGAAGGCTCGATAGCGGTTCTCCGCGTCCGCGGCCTCCGGATAGTGCCTGGCGGCTGCATGGTCCGCCAGCAGCCGCACCCCCTCCGTATCGCCGCGGGCGGCGAAATACTGGAACGTGCCGACGCGTATATGGCTGGTGGCGACGCGGGTCAGGACGGCACCGGGCAGCCGGGTTTCGCGCCACACAACCTCCCCGGTCGTCACCGCGGCCAGTGTCCGGGTGGTCGGGACGCCGAGTGCTGCCATCGCCTCGCTGATCAGGTATTCGCGCAGCACCGGGCCCAGTGCCGCGCGGCCGTCGCCGGCCCGGGAAAACGGCGTCGTGCCCGATCCCTTGAGCTGGATATCGCGCCGGACCCCGTCGCGCCCGATCACCTCCCCCAGCAGGCAGGCGCGTCCGTCCCCGAGTTGCGGGACGAAATGGCCGAACTGATGACCGGCATAGGCCTGGCCGATCGGCTCGGCGCCCGGGGGGGCAGCGTTCCCGGCCAGCATGGCGACACCGTCGGGGCTGGCGAGTGCCTCCGGATCGATCCCGAGCTGCTCGGCCAGCGACGTGTTCAGACGCACCAGCCGCGGCGCCGCGACCGGTTTCGGGTCAAGCCGCGCATAGAAGCGGTCCGGCAGGCGGGCGTAGCTGTTGTCGAATGGGATACTCAGGGTCATGGATCAATCCTGGCGTTTCATCGGCGCTTGCGCCACCCCATATGGGGAGGATGATCCCATTGTCCGTTCTCGATCTCTCCCCGGTTCCGGAAGGCAGCAACGTCGGCCAGGCGTTGCGCAACTCGGCCGATCTGGCGCGTCATGCGGAGGCGCTGGGGTATGTGCGGTTCTGGATGGCGGAGCACCACAACATGCCTGGCATCGCCAGCGCGGCGACCGCGGTGGCGCTGGCGCATGTCGCCGCCGGAACCAGCACCATCCGTATCGGCGCCGGCGGCATCATGCTGCCGAACCACGCGCCGGTGATCATCGCGGAGCAGTTCGGCACGCTGGCGGCGCTGCATCCGGGGCGGATCGACCTCGGTTTGGGCCGGGCGCCGGGATCGGACCAGGTCGCCGCGCGGGCGATGCGGCGCAATTTGGCGGCGGATGAAAACCAGTTCCCGCAGGACGTAATGGAGTTGTTGCGGTATTTCGATCCGCCGGAAACCGGCCAGCGGCTGCAGGCGGTCCCCGGGGCGGGCGAGGATGTCGATGTCTGGATCCTCGGTTCGAGCGCGTTTGGCGCGCATTTGGCGGCGATGCTTGGTCTGCCCTATGCGTTCGCATCCCATTTCGCGCCGGCGATGATGCGCGATGCCGCGTCCGTCTACCGCGACCGGTTCCGTCCGTCCGATCGTCTGGCCGAGCCGCATGTCATGCTGGGGGTGAACGTGTTCGCCGCCGATACGGACGCGGAGGCGCGGCGGTTGTTCTCGTCGCTGCAACAGGCGTTCCTGAATTTGCGGCGTGGCCGTCCCGGCAAGTTGCCGCCGCCGGTGGATGGGATGGACGCCAGTCTCGATTCGTTCGGGCGGGCGATGCTGAACGATGCGTTGGCCTGCTCGGTGGTGGGCGGGCCGGAGACGGTGCGGGAGGGGCTGCGCGCGTTCGTTGCATCAACCGGCGCCGATGAGCTGATGGTGACGGCGCAGATCTTCGACCACGACGCGCGCAAGCGGTCGTTCGAGATTCTGGCGGCCGTGCATCGGGACCTGATGGCGGAGCCGGCTTAGTTTTTGTCCAGCAGCGATGCGGGGTCCGGCCCCAGCGCGTCCGGGGTCCATTGTCGTTTCGCTTGGAATAGTTCGATCAGCGCCGCGGTGTCCCGGTCGCGGTCCAGGCCGACAGCGGCCAAGACCTGATTGTTCTTGACGTAGTATGCAAGGAACTCCGGCTTCTCCAGGTCGCCATGCACGACGATGTCGTCCCAATCGGTCGCATGGCCGATATAATCCAGCCGCTTCAGATACTGGATCGTCCAGAACACCGGCACGGCATCGTAGCGAACCCCGCGCCCGAGCATGTTAAGCGCGGCTACCCGCCCGTGCTGCTCCGCGACACGCCAGTGCTCGACGCGTATCGGCTTGCCATCCCCGCGCAACGGAAAGCGGGCGATGTCGCCGGCGGCGAACAGGCCGGCGCCGGCTTGCAGCGTCGCATCGACCGTGATGCCGCCGTCTTCGTTGCGGTCGATGCCGGTGAGGTAATCCGTAGCCGGCGTGACGCCGAATCCCGCAACAACCAGATCCGCTTGCAGCTTTTCGCCGGACTTCAGCACAACGCCACCGTCGCGGAGCGCCGCGATTTCCTGCCCGAGCCGGAATTGCACACCGCGGCTTTCATGCAGCCGGGTGAAGACGCCGCCAATCCGCGCGCCCAACTGCTTTTCGAATGGGGCCTTTGCCTGTGCGACGACCGTTACATCCAAACCGCGCTCCCGCAGGCTTGCGGCGACTTCCATGCCGATGAAGCTGGCGCCGAGCACGACCGCCCGTTCGCTGCGCTCCGCCCGCGCCAGGATCGCATCCGCGTCGGCACGGTTGCGCAGCAGAAACGCCTTGTCCGCGCCGGCGATTAGCGGGCGTTTGGGCGCCGCACCGGTGGCGAGCAGCGCCGCATCATAGTTGAAAACGGAACCATCGGCGCAGACGATGCGGCGTTCCGCGGCATCGACCCGTGCGATCTCAGCCGTCTTTCGTTCGATGCGGTGCTGCCGGTAGAAGGACTGGGATTGCAGCGGGGATTTCTCGGAGCCCTGCTCGCCGGAGAGAAAATACTTGCTGAGGGTCGTGCGGTCGTACGGAACGCGGTTCTCGCGATCGAGCATGACGATGCGGCCGCCGAAACCCTCCTGCCGCAACGTTTGCGCCGCGACCGCCCCGGCCGCGCCGCCACCGGCGATGACGAAGCAGCGGGAGTCGGCGGCGGGCTGTTCGCGGGTTTCTTCCGATGGGCTCAGCATTACCCGGCCCGTTTCGATCCGCACATCGTAGCGCTGCAGGCTATCGACCGCCGGCGGCTCCAGCAGCGCACCGGTTCGTAGACAGAATGTCGCCTTATGCCATGGGCAAACGATCCGGTTGCCGTGCTGCAGGCCCTCGATCAGCGGCGCCCCGGCATGGGGACAGATGCCGCTGACTGCGTGAACTCCGTCGCCGTCGCGGAACAACAGGACCGGTTCGCCCTCAACGTCCACCTGGCGGATAGTACCGATCTCGCAATCTTCCAATGCGGCGACGGCGTGCGGCGGCATCGCGTTTCTCCTGTCCTGCGCTGCAAGCATAAGCGTGGCGGGACGCGGCGGTTTGCGCGGTCGCTACAACTCGTGATGGGAGGTGGAACCCGGATCACGGTCCCCCGTTGCTGCCCGATCTTCAGAGGGAGAACGCCATGTCAGCCGATCATCAGCCTGCCTCGTCCCCGGTTCGGCGAAGTCTGCTCAAATGGTCGGCGTTCGCGGCCGGAGCGGCAGGGCTTGGGATCGGTTCGGCCAGGGCACAGCAAACCGGGCAACCGGCCCAACGCGAAGTCGGCGGCCTGCGGAAGGGCATGTTCAGCTTCATGCTGGCGCACGAGCAATTTCCGGTTCCGGAACTGGTGCAACTTGGTGCGCTGGCGTCACGGTCGGGCTTCCAGGTGCTTTCCACCAGCGATCATTTCCAGCCATGGCAGGCGGATGAGGGCCACGCCGGGCAGGCCTGGGTCACCATGGCCGCACTGGGCGCGCAGGCGCATAGCTGGATGGGCACGACGGTGACCTGCCCCACCCTGCGTTATAACCCCGCTGTCGTGGCCGAGGCTTTTTCGACGCTGTCGCAGCTCTATCCGGGCCGTGTGTTCCTGGGCATCGGTTCCGGCGAAGCACTGAACGAACAGGCCGCCACCGGCGAATGGCCGAAATGGCAGGAGCGCTGGGACCGCCTGATCGAAGCGATCGCCATCATCCGCCAGCTCTGGAGCGGCCAGGACGTTGCGTTCAAGGGCAAGTATTACACGGTGAATGCCAAATTGTATGATCCGCCCCCGCGGCCGATTCCGCTGTTGGCGGCGGCGAACGGGAAGAAATCGATGCGCCTGTCGGGGCAGCACGCCGACGGCCTGATCAGCGATCCGCTGACCTGGAAGAAGTATAAATCGGAGTGGGAAGACGGCGCCCGCTCAGCCGGGAAGAACCCCGCGGACATGCCCGTGCTGATCGAACATTACGCTGTCGTCGGCGATGAGACGCAGGCGAGGCAGGCGGCGCAATTGTGGCGATTCGGGCCGAAGGCGTTCAAGACGCTTTACGACGTGCCGAGTCCAGTTACGATTCAACAACAGGCCGATCGGCAGACGCCGATTGAGGAGGTGCTGAAATCGTGGGCGGTGGGGACGGATCCGGCGGTGCACATCAATGCGGTGCGGGAACTGTTCGACAGCGGCGTGAGCATCGTCAACATTCATTCCGGCCAGCCTGAGCAGCGCAAGGTGATCGAATTCTATGCAACGCATGTGCTGCCGAAATTCCGGCAACCTGCCTGATGCATCACAGTCGGTAACAATTTGACCGCGCGGAGGCGCGTTTGATTAGCGCCGCCGCGCTTGGATGCCGAATATGGGGCCGGGTAACGTGCTGCCGGAGGTCAACATTCCTGTCGTTACGATTGCCTGGACATACACCGATTTTGCCCACCGGTACGGAGTTCGCGCTCGGCAAAAAGGCCCCGTTCGGCGGCGTGATCACCGCCCGACATCCTGCGGGTGCCGGTTTATGTTACGCAGGCGGCGCCATCGGCATCCGTGACGGCCTCGAAGCCACCGTAACGGACCCGGAAATGCCGGGCCGAACGTTCAAGGCGCGGGTTGCCCGCAACGCGGTGGCGCTTCAGGCCCTGGCCGCGCAGAACCCGGATACGTCAAGGCAGACGGCGAGCCGGTAAGACTATAGCCGCCTCTGCTATACGGCGGCGCCACGGCCACCATCGCATTTCTACGCCGCGCCACCAATCTCTCTCCCCGCACGCCGATCGGCCCATCGCCGATCGCAGCCGAGAGGATCCAGTCATGTTCAGGCTTGCGCCAAGCAACGCCGGGCATCTGCTACCCGGCATCGTTCGTATCGTTCTCATCGTGGCGGTGGCGGCGTACGGCGCGGCGATCGTGCAGAACGTTACCGAGGTGCTGCACGGCATCGCTCATCGCCAGGCGCCGACCGGGGTGGTTCAGCGCCCGGCGCGTTAGCTCAATAGTCGGTCAGCGGGAGCTGGCCGCCATACCCGGGCGGCGGCCTGTCGTAGCCGGACGGGGACGAAGGCGGGCGCTGCTGCTGGTCGGCGACGCAACCAGCCAGACCAATCGCCATCATCAGCAGCAGCAGCGCCGAGCGCGGGAATCGCATGGGATGCTCCTTTCAGGACGGTTATCCAGCCCCAGGTGCGGGCCGGTTGGGGATGCGGGATAGTTAACGTCCGAACCGCGGCCGTGGTTGCATTTCCGGCAATAGAAGTTGCCACCCGGCATCGGAGCAGCCTGCTTCGCCTCAGCGTGATCCTTTATGTCGCCATCAAAACGCGGCATATGGGGGCATGCTTCCGGAAACCTTCCGAACCGCCCGCTTGCGTCTCCGTCCGATCGCGATGGCGGATGCCGGTCCCGTGTTCGATGCGTATCTGCGCTCTCCCGAGGCTACCCGCTACCTGATCTGGCGGCCGCACCGCACCCGCGCCGATATCGAGTCGTATATCCGTTCCTGTCTGCGCACCCCGCCGCACCGGGCGCGGACCTACGTGCTGCTGGGACGCAAAGACAGCGCAATCCGCGGCGCCTTCGAACTGAGGCAACCCGATCGGCATCGCCTGGAGTTCGGCTTCGTGCTCGCGCGTCCCTGGTGGGGCCGGGGCCTGATGACGGAAGCCCTGACCGAGGTGGTGCAATGGGCACTCGCCCAGCCCGCGATCTTCCGGATCGGATCGGTTTGCGACGTGGACAACATCGGTTCGGCGCGGGTGATGGAAAAGGCGGGACTGGTCCGGGAGGGCGTGCTGCGGCAATGGCTGATCCACCCGAACATCAGCGAAGAGCCGCGGGACTGCTTCAGCTATGCGCGGGTTCGGGAGGCGGTAGACAGCCTTTCGCAATCGTCATGGTCCGCGTAGGCGGACCATCCACGCCTATCGGTGCGTGTTTCGGAGGCGTGGATGCCGACCTGCGTCGGCATGACGATTCGCCAATGTAGCCTCCGCCACACCCCCCTACTCATCCATGTCATCGGTAATCCGCCGGACCAAAATCTCCCGCTTGCCGACATGGTTGGCGGCACCGACGATCCCCTCCTTCTCCATCTGCTCGATCAGCTTCGCCGCCTTGTTATAGCCGATGTTCAAATGCCGCTGGATGAACGACGTGGACGCCTTCCCCTCCCGCGCCACCACATCCACCGCCTGGTCGAACAGGCTCTTGTCGCTGTCGCTGGCGCCGGAGATCGCCGACACGCCGCCCTCGCCATCGCCGGACGCGTCGGCTGATTCAGTCACCTCATCCAGATAGGCCGGTTCGCCCTGCTCGCGCAGGAACGCCACCACCTTCTCGACCTCATCGTCCGACACGAACGGCCCATGGATGCGGGTGATCCGCCCGCCGCCCTGCATGAACAGCATGTCGCCCATCCCGAGCAACTGCTCCGCCCCCTGCTCGCCCAGGATGGTCCGGCTGTCGAACTTGCTGATCACCTGGAAGCTGATGCGCGTCGGGAAATTCGCCTTGATCGTGCCGGTGATCACGTCCACCGAGGGCCGCTGCGTCGCCATGATCACGTGAATCCCCGCGGCGCGCGCCATCTGAGCCAGCCGCTGCACCGCCTGCTCGATCTCCTTCCCCGCCACCATCATCAGATCGGCCATCTCGTCCACCACCACGACGATGAACGGCAGAGGCTCCAGCGCCAGCGGCTGCTCCTCATGCGTCGGGCGGCCGGTGTCCGGATCGAATCCGGTCTGCACCTTGCGCGTCAGCACCTCGCCCTTCGCGCGGGCATCGGCCACCCGATCGTTGAAGCCGCCGATATTGCGGACGCCGAGCTGGCTCATGGCGCGGTAGCGGCGCTCCATCTCCCGCACCGTCCATTTCAGCGCAGTCACCGCCTTGGCCGGCTCGGTCACCACCGGCGCCATCAGATGCGGGATGCCTTCATAGGTGGACAGTTCCAGCATCTTCGGATCGATCAGGATCAGCCGGCACTGGTCGGGCGACAGCCGGTACAGCAGCGACAGGATCATCGCATTGACGCCGACGGATTTGCCCGAGCCGGTTGTGCCCGCGATCATCAGGTGCGGCATGCGCGCCAAATCGGCGAAGATCGCCCGGCCGCCGATATCCTTGCCCAGCGCCAGCGACAGCCGCGCGGTGGCCTTCTGAGCGTCCTCGCCGCCCAGGATTTCGCTCAGGAACACCGTCTCGCGCTTGCTGTTCGGCACCTCGATGCCGATGACATTGCGGCCGGGGACGGTGGCGATGCGGACCGCGGTCACCGACAGGCTGCGCGCCACATCGTCGGCCAGACCAATCACGCGGGCGCTGCGGATGCCGGGCGCGGGCACGAGTTCATACAGCGTGACCACCGGGCCGGGCCGGATTTCCACGATCTCGCCCTGCACGCCGTAGTCCGACAGCACGGTTTCCAGCAGTCTCGCGTTGGCCTGAAGCGCCTCCTCGCTCGGCCCGCTCATGGCGCGGGCGGGCGGGTCTTTCAGCAGGCTCATCGGCGGAAACTTCCAGCCAACCTCGCCCAGCGGCAGGCTCGCCTGCTGCGGCTTGCGCGCCGGCGGCGGCGGCGGCGGACGGATGCTGCGAATCGGCGGCGGCACGAACTCCGCCACCTGCGCCGATTCGGCGGACGGAGCCTCGCGCGGCGGTTCGGGCGGCCGCACCACGGCACGCGGGCGGACGAGCGGCGTCGGCTGTTCAGGCGGATCGTCCGGCGCCAGTCCTGCCGGCTCGCGATTCACCAAATTGACCAGCCACCCGGAGGCGCTGCTCACGCCGTCAACGGCGCTCCGCCCGCCGGACACCGAATACCGGGCCGCCAGGGCGGCGGCACGTCCGGCGCTGCTCCAATCCGATCGCGACAGCCCGAGCGACATCAGGGTCAGCACGACCGCAAGCGCGGCGCCAAGCAGCCAGACCGACGCCTCCCCGACGACGCCAAGCAGCGAATGGCCGGCTTCAAGGCCGGCGGCGGCGACGATTTGACCGATCGAGCCGCCCAATCCGGCCATCACCGGCCAGGGCGCCGCCCGCGCGATCGGCAAGGTGCCCAGCACGCCTGCCAGCAAGGGCAAAGCCGCCAACAGGGCCGCGAGGCGGAGGCCGAAGCTCCCCAACCCGCGGCGCGACGCGATCCGCCAGCACCAGGTCAGCATGGCGAGGCCCGGCAGCACGCCGACAATGCCGAACCCCTGGAGCAGGAAATCCGCCAGCACCGCGCCGGCCGGTCCGGCCAGATTGCCGACATGCCGCGATGTCGCGGTGTTCAGCGACGGGTCGCGCGGGTCATAGGTCGCCAGCGCCACCAGGACCGCAAGGCCGACAAGGCCGAGCACCAGGCCGCCGAATTCGGCAAGATGCTGACTCATCTGCGCCTTCATCTGGGGCGAGGCGAAACGGCGGGGTTCCATCGTGGGCGATCGGGCGGCCATGAATCCTGTTCACCTGCTGTCTGCGAGTCCTGCGGAACAGCATGAACTATAACCGGGAAACCGCTGATAAATGAAGCGCGATCCGTTGCGTTCGCATTATCCCTTTCCCGGACGGTCATGCATGCTAAAAGCTTGCGTCATTTGCGGCCGGCAACTCCTCCGGTTCGCCATTGCAATCTATCCGACGGGAAGGAAATGTCATGGACGCGGTTATAACAGACACAACACAGCCGGCACCCAGGCTGCTTGCCAACGCTTTGCGGTTCCTGGCGATCGACGCCGTGGAGAAGGCGAACTCGGGCCATCCCGGCGCGCCGATGGGCATGGCCGACATCGCCGAGGTGCTGTGGCGCCACCATCTGCGGCACAACCCGGCAGATCCGAAATGGCCGAACCGCGACCGGTTCGTGCTGTCGAACGGCCACGGGTCCATGCTGCTGTATGGACTGCTGCACCTGACCGGCTACGACCTGCCGATAGAGGAACTCAAGCAGTTCCGGCAGTTGCACTCGAAGACCCCGGGCCATCCGGAATACGGCCTGACCCCCGGGGTGGAAACCACCACCGGGCCGCTAGGCCAGGGCATCGCCACCGCCGTCGGCATGGCGCTTGCCGAGCAGCAATTGGCGCATCAGTTCAATCGTCCGGGGCACACCATCGTTGACCATCGGACCTTCGTGTTTCTCGGCGACGGCTGCATGATGGAGGGCATCTCGCACGAGGCGAGTTCCTTTGCCGGGACCGAGCGGCTGGAGAAGCTGATTGCGTTCTACGATGACAACGGGATTTCGATCGACGGCCACGTCGATGGCTGGTTCAGCGACGACACCGCGAAGCGGTTCGAGGCCTATGGCTGGCGCGTGATCCGCGACGTCAACGGCCAGGACAGTGCCTCGCTGGCCGCCGCGGTGGCCGAGGCGCTGACGCCCGTCGGCAAGCCCACTCTTATTATATGCAAGACCGTCATCGGCTGGGGCGCGCCGAACCTGGCCGGCACGCACGAGTCGCACGGCGCGGCGCTGGGGGCGAAGGAAGTGGCGGCCACGCGTGAGGCGTTGGGCTGGCATTATCCGCCGTTCGAAATCCCGGCGGAAATCCGCGCCGCCTGGGATGCGCGCGCCGTCGGCGCCCAGCGCCAGGCCGAGTGGGAAGACACGTTCTCGGCCTACGCCAAGGCTTTCCCGTCCGAGGCCGCGGAATTCCGCCGCCGCGTCTCCGGCGCTCTGCCCGCCGATTTCGCCGCCAAGGCCGACGCGGCGATGGCCGCCGCCGCCGCGGTGACCGATCCGGTGGCGACCCGCAAGTCCTCGCAGAACGCGATCAACCTGTTCGCGCCATTCCTGCCGGAGTTCTTCGGCGGTTCGGCGGACCTGACCGGGTCCAACCTGACCAACTGGAAGGGCTGCGTCGACATCGAGCACGGCCACGCCGGCAACTACCTGCACTATGGCGTGCGCGAGTTCGGCATGGTGGCGATCCTGAACGGCATCGCGCTGCATGGCGGATTCATCCCGTTCGGCGGCACTTTCCTTGTGTTCGCCGACTACGCCCGCAACGGCATCCGGCTGTCGGCGCTGATGCATCTGCGCTCGATCTTCGTGCTGACGCATGACAGCATCGGGCTGGGCGAGGATGGGCCGACCCACCAGCCGATCGAGCACGCGGCCTCCTTACGGCTGATCCCGGGACTCGATGTGTGGCGCCCGGCCGACAACCTGGAAACAGCCGTCGCCTGGCGCGTCGCCATCGGGCGGGAGCACGGACCCAGCGCGCTGTTGCTGTCGCGGCAGAACCTGCCGCAGCATGGTGGCGGGGTCGAGCGGGCGGCGTCGATCGCCCGGGGCGGCTACATCCTGTCCGACACGGACGGCAAGCCCGATGTCGTGCTGATCGCCACCGGGTCGGAGGTCGGGATCACCACCGCGGCGCGCGATCTGCTGGCGGCAAAGGGCGTAAAAGCTCGCGTCGTCTCCATGCCCTCCTCCACCGTGTTCGATCGGCAGGATGCGGCGTGGCGCGATTCGGTGCTGCCGCCGGGCATCCGCCGCGTGGCTGTGGAAGCCGGCAGCACGATGTCCTGGTACAAGTATGTCGGCCTGGACGGCGCGGTCGTCGGCATCGACCGCTTCGGCGAATCGGCTCCCGGCCCGGCGGTGATGAAGTATTTCGGCTTTACCGCCGAGCATGTGGCGGAGGTCGCGGGCTGAGTTTGCCCGGGCTGGACCGCCCGCCGGTCCAGCCCAAGGCCCTTCGGAGGCGTGGCCGGGTTCGGTCAGCTTCGCCGGCGTCCGCACGGAACCAGTCAGCGCCAGGCGCGGCTGAGCAGTGCATCCAAGGCATTGATGATGCGAGTGTCGTCCTCGGCCAGCGATCCGACGGACGGCCCGAGGACCGTCCGCGGGACGTGTGTGATCTGAAGCGGCGCGAGTACGACCTCCGTGTTCTCGATCACAAAATGAGGCCCGACATCGCTGTCGGCCTGGCCAAATTCTTCCGCCGACAAAAGTGGCACGATCACCCGTCGCGGCGCGCTTCTGAAGCGATTGGATTGGACGACGACGACGAAGGGCACCGCCCGCTTGTTGCGGCCCGGATTTCGGTGGACGCTGAACTGGTCGCTCATCAGAGGGTGTTGAATTCGTCCGCGATCGAGCCGTGCTTCGCGACAAACGCGGCGTCGGCTGCAATATGGTCCTCGATTTGCCGCTGCCGCCGGGAATCCTTCGTCTCAGCATCAGCGACATAGGCCGCCAACAGGGCCTCGACTGTTTCGGATAAGTTCGACGTCAGTTCTCGAACCTGTTTAACCAGGTCTTCGTTCAGACTCATGTTGACCGCGCGCTTAGGACCAGTTCGATCGTAACCCATGTTTACCTCCGCGCTGCGCATGATATGCGCATGTGCGTGGAACCTCAAGCACGGCCGGTCGTCTCATCTTGGTAAACGCAGCGTGTTGACGCGCCGGTGTCATCCTTGAACTCCTGGCCATAACCTAGCACTCCCCTCCGGGCCTTTTGATGCCCCGGGATCAGGAAGGAGCGCCAATGGCCCGGGCAACCCGCCAATTGCTGATTGCGCCAACGGTGCTTGCCGGTGCCGGCCTTGCTGCTTTCCTTTCGGCGCCCATGCTGGCGGAGTGGTTGCATCTACCGCTCGACAGCACCGGGGCCCTGTTCCTTCACCATGCCTTCGGCATCTGGATGTGGCTCGCTTCGGCCTGGCTTGCCGCGCGCGTCTGCGACCTGCTGCTGCATCGCGTCGCGATCTTCTCGCGCGGCGGCACCCCCTACCCGGCCCTGCTGTCGGATCTGGTGAGCGCGGCCCTGTTCGCCGCGGCGGGCATGACCATCCTGATGCTGGTCTTCGACAAATCCGCCACCGGCCTGATCACCGTCTCCTCCGTCATGATCGCGGTCATCGGCTTTGCCCTGCGCAACGTGATCAGCGACATCTTCTCCGGCATCGCCCTGGGGATCGATCATCCCTACGGCATCGGCGACTGGATCGAGACGGTTCAGGGCGCCGCCGGCAAGGTTACGGAAATCACCTGGCGAACCACGCGGCTGGTTGACCGGAATGGGTTCGTCATCATCGTGCCGAACGGCCTTGTCGCCGGGCAGAGGCTGGTCAACTACGGCGCCGATGCGACCGACTACCGCACCGCCTTGCGCATCCCGCTGGACGCGACGTTGCCCGCGGCGAGGGCGAAGCGGATCCTGCTGTCCGGAGCACTCGACGCGGGACGCCGGTTCCCGGGGCTTGCGCCGGATGTGCTTTTGTCCGACAGCGTCGATGGCGCGGCAATCTACCTGGTCCGCTTTCGCGTGCCTGATTTCGGAGGCGAGGCCGTCTGTCGCGACGCGGTGGCATCCTGCGTCCTCAATGCCCTGCACTGTGCCGGACAGACCATTCAGCGTGGCGGCCTCGGTTGGCAACCCGAGCCGCCGTGGCCGTCGCCGCGCCAGGCGCTGCTGAGCAATGTCGATCTGTTTCGCGCCTTCGATCCACAGGAACGGGCGGAGCTTGCCGGGAGAATGCACGCGCGGGAGTTGGAGCCAGGCGAGACGGTCGTGCGCCAGGGGGATGCCGGCGACAGCCTGTATGTCCTGGCCGAGGGCATCCTGGACGTCGTGGCCGATCGGCCGGGCATGCCGCCGATACGGGATCGCATCGCGCCGGGCGAGGTGTTCGGGGAGATGTCGCTGCTGACCGGGCAGCAGCGCAGCGCCACCGTGACGGCCGCGCTCTTGTCCCTGGTCTATGAAATTCATCGCGCCGATATGGACCCGATCCTGCATCGCCGGCCGGAGATCGCCGATGGCCTCGCCGCCGTCATGGCGGACCATCAGGCGCGAAACGATCGGCTGAGCCGCGAGCCGCAGGAAACCGCCCCGCCGACTCGGGCCGATCTGGCGGCTCGGCTGCGATTGCTGTTCCGGTTGTGATCGAAGGCGGACTGATGGAGCGGAAAATTCTTGGGACGCGGGTCACTCAACGTTATATTACATGTAATCATCGCCGGAGTGCCTGCAATGGCGTCTCATAGCCTCAAATCTTCCCGCCTCAACGTGCGCGCGCATCGCAACCGTTTACGCGCGCAGGGCCTGCGTCCGATCCAATTCTGGGTTCCGGATGTGCGCTCACCGGCTTTCCTGGCTGAAGCACGCAAGCAGTGCCTAGCGGTCGCCGCAAGCCCCTACGCGGCCGAAGACCAGGCGTTCGTGGACTCGATATCTGCCTGGAGTCCGGATCGGGACGACGCGTGACCGGAGTTCCGAATGAGGCGCGGCAATATCTGGACTGGCTCCGGCGGCAACGACTACGCGAAAAAACCTAGGCCTTTCGTCATCCTTCAGGATGATGGATTCCAGGAAACGGCGTCGATCACAGTCTGTCCCTTGACCACGGATCCTACGGACGCTCACCTGTTTAGACTGAAGGTGGAACCCACCGACCGCAATGGTCTTAGAGAGACCAGCAGGATTATGGTGGACAAGATTACCTCGATTCCAAAATCCAAACTCGGCATCTGCATCGGGAGGCTGGAGGATGAGGCGATCTCACGCCTGAACCGATCAGTGATAGTCTTTCTCGGGCTCGCGGCATCGCCGAGGCCCCAAAGACAACGCTGATAGCGTCTACCGCCCCAGCAGACGATCCAAAATCCGCCCCTCGATCGCCGCCGCTTCCGGATCTCCGTGCCGCCGGGGCCGCGGCAGATCCACCGTCACATCCATCGCCACCCGCCCCGCATCCAGCAGCAGCACCCGATCCGCCAACGTCACCGCCTCGGTCACATCGTGCGTCACCACGATCGCGGTGAAGCCCTTGTCCTGCCAGACCTGCTCGATCAGCGACTGCATCTCGATCCGGGTCAGCGCATCCAGCGCCCCGAGCGGCTCGTCGAACGCCAGTATCCGCGGATGGCTCACAAGTGCCCGCGCCAGCGCGACGCGCTGCTTCTGCCCGCCGGACAGAACCGCGGGCCATTCCTTCGCCCGGTCATCCAGCCCAACCTGGATCAGCGTCTCGATCGCCAGCCGGCGGCGATCCTCGCCGGCCTTGCGATGCGACAGGCCAACCTCCACGTTCGCCGCGACCCGCTGCCACGGCAGCAGCCGAGGCTCCTGGAACATCAGCCGCACCGTGTCGCGCCACCCGGACGCCCGGCCGTCGATCTCGATCGTGCCGCCGGTGGGCTTGTCGAGGCCGGCGATCAGCCGCAGCAGCGTGCTCTTGCCGCAGCCGCTGCGCCCGACGATGGCGACGAACTGGCCGGCCGGGATGTCCAGATTGATGTCGTGCAGCACCTGCTGCACCCCGAACGACTTGGCGATGCCGCGCAGGCTGACGGACGAACCATCGGTCGTTACGCGAAGTTCGGGCGCTCTGACGGTGTCGACCAGGCTCACGTTCATGGCTTAGACATCCGCATAAACAGGGTTCCAGGCAAGGCACGTGCGCTCAAGCAGCCGGGCGATACTGTCGGCGAGCTTACCGAGCAGCGCATAGATAAGGATGGATACGACGACCACATCAACCATCATGAACTCGCGCGCGTTCATCGCCATGAAGCCGATCCCGGACGATGCGGAGATGGTCTCCGCCACGATCAAAGTCAGCCACATGATGCCGAGGCCATAGCGCAGCCCGACGAAAATCGACGGCAGCGCGCCGGGAAACACGACGCGCCAGAAGATCGCCCGCTCCGACATCCCGTACGCCCGCGCCATTTCCAGCAACTGCCGATCGACGGATCGCACGCCATGCAGCGTGTTGACGTAGATCGGGAAGAACACGCCCAGCGCCACCAGGAACAGCTTGGCTTCCTCGCCGATGCCGAACCACAGGATCACCAGCGGGATCAGCGCCAGATGCGGGATGTTGCGCACCATCTGCAACGTGCTGTCGGTCAGTTTCTCGCTGAGGCCGGACAGGCCGTTCAGCATGCCGAGCGCAAAGCCGATCCCGCCGCCGACGGCGAAGCCGGCGAAGGCGCGCCAGGTGCTGATCTCGATGTCGCGCAGCAATTCGCCGCTGCGGGTGACCCGCCAGAACGCTTCCGCCACCGCTGTAGGCGCCGGCATCACCTGACCGCTCAATAACCCGAACTGCGAGGCCGCCTGCCACAGCAGCAGGATGACGGCAGGGACGATCCAGGGAAGCGCTCTGTTCATCAGACCCCCGCGCGCCAGACGATTTCGGATACCTTGATGTCGATCGGCAGCAACCCCGCCGCGCGGAAGGCGTCGGCCTCCTTCTGCTGACTGCGCGTAATGGTGTCGTCCATCCGCAGCACCAGGAAGGGGTCCTTGGACAGCGCGCGCAACCAGACATCCCGCGGGATGCCGGTGGCGGTGCCCAGCAAATCGGCAACCTCCTCATGGTGAGACTTTGCGTGTTCCGCGGTGGCGGCAAACGCATCGATCACAGCCGACGTCAATCCAGGGTTCGCGCGAACGAAGGGGCCGTTGCCCATGAAAAAGGAATACTGCTGGCCAATCTCGGTATTGGTCGTCAGGGTGCGCACGCCCGGGCGAATGTTGAAAAGGGAGGCGTACGGCTCCCAGATGCTCCAGGCGTCGATCGCGCCGCGCTCGAACGCCGCGCCCGCGTCAGCCGGCCCGAGGTATATCGGCTCGATCTCGTCGTAGCGGAGACCAGCCTTTTCCAGCACCAGCAGCACGAAGTTGTGCGCCGAAGACCCGCGCCCGAACGCCAGCTTCTTGCCCTTCAGATCGGCCAGCGTCTGGATCTTCGATCCGGGCGGCAGCAGGATCGACTGCGGCGCTCCGACCTCGCTGCCGATATAGAGCAGATCCGCGTGCGCGGCCTGGGCGAAAATCGGCGGCGTGTCGCCAACCGCGCCGACATCGATGCTGCCGACGCGCATGGCCTCCAGCATCGGCGGTCCGAACTGGAATTCGATCCACTCCACCGCATAGCCCTTGGGGGTGAACACCTTCTCCAGGTAGTTGCCCGCCTTGGCGGTCATCAGGACGGCTTCGCCCTTCTGGTAGCCGACTCTCAAGGTCCGGGAGTCGGCGGCATGCGCCCGCCGGATCGCCGGCAGCGCCAGCGGCAACGACAGTCCGGCGGCAACGACTTGGCGCCTGCGTAGATTCATATCCGTTGATCCTTCGCTACCAATCGACGTCCAGGCCCAGCAGGCCCAGAATCTCCCGCCGCAAATCGGCCAGGCCCGGGTCGCCGCGATGGCGCGGGAAGGGCCGGTCTATGGTGATGTCCGCCTTGATCGCGGCCGGACGGTCGCTCAGCACCACCACCCGGTTCGCCATGAACAAAGCCTCGTCCACGTCGTGCGTAACCAGCAATGCGGTGAAGCCGCTGCGCTGCCAGAGCGCCACCAGCTCCTTCTGCATCGAGACGCGGGTCATCGAATCGAGCTTGCCCAGCGGCTCATCCAGCAGCAGCAGCTTGGGATCGTTGACCAAGGCGCGAGCCAAAGAGACGCGCTGCGCCATGCCGCCGGACAGTTGGTGCGGATAGGCTGTGGCAAAGTGCGTCAAACCGACCAGTTGCAGCGCCTCATCCACCCGGTGCCCCTGCGTGCGCAGCAGACCAAGCGCCTCCAGCCCGAGCGAGACATTGGCCCGCACGGTGCGCCACGGATACAGCGTCGGATCCTGGAACATCACCACCCGGGACGGATCGGGGCGGGTGATTTCCACGCCGTCCGCCCTGACGGAGCCGACAGTCGGCTGATCGAGCCCGGCGACCACGCGCAGCAGGGTGGACTTGCCGCAGCCGGAGGGTCCGAGCAGCGCGACCAGTTCCCCCGGTTCAACCCGCAGCGAGATGCGGCTCAGGACGGGAAGGAACTTCCCGTCCAGGTCGAAGCGATGGCTGACATTCAGGACGTCGATGGCGGCGCCGGCGACGACCGGCGCCTCCGCCAGGTTGCCTACCATTGCACCAGCCCCTTTTGCCAGGCGAGCAGCCGGTCGCGCACGCGGAACAGCACGGTGATCAGGCCGGTGCACATCAGGGCCATGACCAGAAGCGCCGCGTACATGTTGGCGTAGGCCGCCCAGCCCTGGGCCCATTGCAGGTACCAGCCGAGGCCGGACTTCACGCCCATCATCTCGGCGACCACCAGTACGGAGAAGGATGCGCCGAGACCCATGAACAAGCCGACGAAGACCGAGGGCATGGCGGCCGGAATGGCCACTTTCCACACCAGGAATCGCTGGTTGGCGCCCATGGTGCGGGCGACATCATAGTACGACTTGTTGACACCGGCGACTCCGGACCAGGTCAGCACCGTCACCGGGAAGCCGGTGGCGAGCGCGATCAGGAACTCGCTGGCGCTGTGGCTGGACGGGAAGGCGAAGAACGCCAGCGGCAGCCACGCGGTGGCCGGCAGCGGGCCGATCAGCCTGAGCACCGGATGCGCCCAGTAGCCGACGACGCGCGACCAGCCGACGGCCACGCCGAAGACGAAGCCCACTATCGCGCCGATGGCGTAGCCCTGCGCCAGCAGCAGCACGCTGTGCCAGACGCTGTCGCCCAGGCGCGCATAATCATCGGTGAAGACTTCCAGCAGAGCCTGCGGCGAGGCGAAAAACGGCCGGGGCAGAACCAGATATTTCGCGGTTACCAACTCCCATGCGGCAAGCACCAGGGAGATCAGCACCAGCCAGGGGCCGGACTCGCGCAGCTTCGACGGCAGCGTGAAGCGGAACACCCGCTCCGCCAGCGTCCCGATCAGCAGCAGCACCGCGATGCCGCCGGCGATCTGCGCCAGCATGTCGGTCCGCTCGAAATCGTCGATATCGGGCAGCACCTGAATAACGACAGCGGCCAAAGCCCAGGTCGCCGCGGCGGCGAGACCGACATACCAGAACCCGGCGCGGACGTCCTCTATCGGCGGGAAGTCGGCATAGGTGGCGTCGGCCTCGAACGAGCTAGCTGAGGACATCGGCATACACCTTCGCTGAAAACTTTTCGGAGTTGGTGCTCGGCTTGATTACGGAGATGCCCTTGAGTTCGTCCGTGTAAAGAGCGAGTTCCTGGCGCAAATCCGCGCCGGCGGGATGGTGGCCGTGGGTGTGGCTGCGCAGCATGGCCGTCAATTGGTCGGGCTTCGCCGACGGCGCATACGGCGCGAAAATGGCTGCCGCCTCCTCGGGATTGTGGAAGACGAAATCCTGCGCTTCCAGCATCGCCTCGGTCACTGCTGCCGCGGCCGGCCGATCGTCACGGATCAGGCTGCCGCGGACGCCCAGGATGCAGCACGCGCGATGGGCAAATTCGCCGTCGAGATTGGTCGACACCTCGACCAGGCCGTCACGTTCGCGCAGCACCCAGACCAGCGGGTCGCCGCCGGTGAAGGCCTGGATCTCGCCCTTCTTCAACGCGACCGACAGCAGATCGGGCGGGTACACCCGCCACTCAACTTCGGTCACCGGATCGATGCCCAGCCTGGCGAGCCGAATGGCAAAAAAATTCTTGTCCGGCGCGCCCAGATCGGCCACGCCGACGGTCTTACCCTTCAGATCTTCCAGCCTGGTGATCCCGTTGCCGGGTGCGGCCACCAGCCGCATGCAGCCGCCGTGGATGCCGGTGGTGATGCGGACATCGAATCCCTGCTCCAGCGGCTTCAGCCAGCGCAGCGCCATGCCGACGCCGGCATCGGCCTTGCCGGTGGCGATCGCCTCCAGCAACTGGTCGGTCGAGCCGCCGAAATTGATCAGCTCCACGTCCAGGTTGCGCTTGGCGAAGTAGCCCTTGGCCTGCGCCACCGGCACCCCGCTGGTGCAGACCGCGGTGGCGTTCCAGGTCAGCTTCAACGGCCGCTTCTGGCTCAGCACGGTCACCTTGACGTCGGCGGCTTTGCATATCGGCGGCGCTGCCAGGTCCGACGGCATGGCAGGCCGGTTGCCGGCGAACCCGCGCGGGGCCATCAGACCCGTCGGCACGGCAACAGCGGCCGTACGGAGCACAGCTCGGCGAGAAACCCGCAAACGAGACATACGGTAAAGCCCTTCAGTCAGTGGGAGACGCAGGGAGACGCAACGCGCCCGCCCAGGTAGATACGCCGCGCCAGACGCTGGACGTCCGCCAGCGTCGGCCAGATCGATCCATCCAGATCGTCGAGCTTCATGTCGGTGGCGATGAAACGGTAGCCCTTATCCAGGCGCACGGCGGCGCCGACGAAGGCTCCATCAATATCGATGACGTGGGATTGCAACATGGCGGTTTCTTTCAGGATAGCGGATCAGTGGAGGCGGCCGGGAACGCTGTTTCGAACGAGCGCCGACAACACATCCGCGCATCGCACCGCGACGCGCCGGCCAATTTCCGGCGGCGGTTGGACGGGGCTGATGCGGTGTGAGCCATCTGACAAATCTCCTGACGCGGCGGGCCTGCAACCGGCCGCGCCCCATAAGAGGATATCTTTCCAACAAAGCGCAATATCTGCGTTGAATAAAGATTTTCCTCCTAAATTGTCGGTTTGACGGAGTATTCGTCTTCCGTTTTGCCCGCCCTGGTGAAAATCAAAACGCCCTTCCGCTTGCCGCGTCGGGCAACCCCTGCTCCTATCCGCGCAACATCGGACCGGAGCGCGTGGTGTGGACCAGACCATCCTGATCGCCGGCGCGGGACATGCAGGCGGATCCGCCGCCGCCATGTTGCGCCAACTCGGCTGGCGGGGGCCGATCACGCTGATCGGGCAGGAGCCGGTTCCGCCGTATCAGCGGCCGCCCCTGTCGAAGGCTTGGCTGACGGGGGAGGAAAGCGCCGACAGCGTGGCGTTGAGGCCGTTCGCGTTCTACGCGGCATCGCAGATCGACCTGAGGCTCGGCACGCGCGTCACCGGAATCGATCGCGTCGCCAGGACCGCCGCTCTGTCGGATGGCGAGGTGCTTGCTTACGATATTCTGATCCTGGCGCTCGGCGCTCGCCCCCGACGCCTGGCGGTGCCCGGCGCGGAACTGGCCGGGGTGCTGGAACTGCGTTCCATTGCCGACGCCGATCGGCTGAAGGCGTCGATTCGCCCGCGAGCGCGGATCGCTATTGTCGGCGGCGGCTATCTCGGCCTTGAGGTTGCCGCCTCGGCCCGCGCTTTGGACGCGCATGTCGCGATCATCGAGCGCGAGGACCGCGTGCTGGCCCGAGTCGCCTCGCCGCTGCTGTCCGACTTCTTTCAGTCGCGTCATCGCGCGCGCGGCGTCCGAATCGAAACCGGGGTGGAGACTGCCGCGATCGAAGGATGTGGCGGACATGCTTCCGGCGTGCGCCTGGGCGACGGGCGGCTGATTGCCTGCGACTCGGTCCTGGCCGCCATCGGCGCCGTCCCCGACGACGAGATCGCCCGGGCGGCCGGACTGAGCTGCGAAAACGGCATTATCGTCGATCTGGCGGCCCGGACCGACGATCCGGCGATCTTCGCCATCGGCGACTGCACCCGCCGTCCGGTGCCGCTGTACGCCCGGATGGTGCGGCTGGAAAGCGTGCCGAACGCCCTGGAACAGGCCAGGCAAGCCGCCGGCCTGATTTGCGGCAAACCGCCGCCGGCGCCGGAGGTACCGTGGTTCTGGTCCGACCAATACGACCTGCGCCTGCAAATCGCCGGCCTGCCAAGCGATGCCACCGAGGTCGCGGTGCGCGGCGATATCGCCGCTGGAAGCTTCGCGCTTTTCCACCTGACCGCTGATGGCACCGTCCAGGCGGTTGAGGCGGTCAACGCCGCCGCGGAATTCATGGGCGGGCGGCGGATCATCCTGCGGCGGAAACAGCTTGCTCGCGCGCGTATCGAGAATGTGTCAGTCTCGATGCATGAACTGGCGGCGTAATCGGCTGCGCGGAAGAAAGGACGTTTGGATGCCCACGATTACGTATATCGAATTCGATGGCAAGCGCCACCCGATCGAAGTCCCGGCCGGCAAGTCCGTCATGCAGGGCGCGGTGGACAACAATGTCCCCGGCATCGACGCGGATTGCGGCGGGGAATGTGCCTGCGCCACGTGCCACGTCTATATAGACGCAGCCTGGCTGGATCGGATCGGCCTGCCGCCGGCGGGCTCGCAGGAGGCCACCATGCTGAGCTTTGCCGCGGTCACCCGGCCGGATTCGCGGTTGTCTTGTCAGATCAAGGTGAGCGACGCACTGGATGGCCTGATTGTCCGCATGCCGGAGGGTCAGCATTGATCAGCATTTTCATTAGCAAAAGCGAAAAAGATGTCTGAAGACCGCGGATAACCGGAGATCGGCGCGCCTGTACGTTCTGATTACCTTACGACCTATCCCGTCGCGCGCCTGCACCAGACCGCACCAACAACTGACAGGTGTATCGCGAAGACGTTTACCACTTTTACTTGGCCTGACTGCGGCGCCGGCAATCGGTGTGTTAACGTATCGACTGCGGCGATGCCGCTGGGCACGGCAACGGACGCGTTGAAACGGGGCCCGGTTTCCGCCCGGCGCTGCCGCGGTGCCCCTCCGGTAACCGTGATTCCAATTCGATCGAATATCCCAATAAGTTTATCCGCAACTGCGTTTGGTTCACGCCATCATTTGGCCAACGCTTTCAGCGTGCCCGATCGTGACCGCAAACGCCCGGAGGAAACTCGGCTTACGAGTTTATGGGAACACATCCGGGTGCGCTTCCCTGTGATCGAACTCGGCCTGGCGCAGAAGCGTATCTTCCACCGTGAACATTGGCATCAGTGACATGAAAACGTGAACTCCGGAATGATCGAACCGCTCGACCGCGGCATCCTCCCGTCGGGCGTCCGTGCCCGTTTCATCGCTGATATCAATGGCCTGAGCATGCACGTGCTGGAAGCCGGCTCAGATCAGCCGGAGCGGCCATGTGTGCTGCTGCTGCACGGTTTCCCCGAACTCGCCTATTCCTGGCGCAAGGTAATGCCGGCGCTGGCGGAGGCCGGCTATTACGTAGTCGCACCGGACCAGCGGGGATACGGCCGCACGACCGGCTGGGACGGGGATTACGACGGCGACCTTGCCGGCTTCCGCATGATGAACCTGGTTCGCGATGTCATCTGCCTCGTCCGGGCGCTCGGCCGGTCCTCGGTGAAGGCGGTTGTAGGGCACGATTTCGGCTCTCCGGTCGCGGCGTGGTGTGCCCTGCTGCGGCCGGACATTTTCTCCTCCGTCACGATGATGAGCGCGCCGTTTGCCGGTCCCGCCTCCCCTGCCGCCGGCGATTCCATCCATCTGGCGCTGTCCGCGCTCGATCGTCCCCGCAAGCACTACCAGTGGTACTTCGCGACACGCGAAGCCAACGCCGACATGATGAACTGCCGGCAGGGGGTGCATGCGTTTCTGCGCGCCTACTACCATCACAAAAGCGCGGACTGGCCGGGCAACAGACCACACTGCCTGGAAGGCTGGACAGCGGCCGAACTGGCCCGAATGCCGACCTATTACATCATGGACAGAGATCTTGGCATGGCGGAGACGGTTGCCGCCGAGATGCCGCCGCAGGCGGCGATCGACGCCTGCGACTGGCTTCCGGATAGTGAATTGCGTGTATACAGCGATGAATATCGCCGCACAGGTTTTCAAGGCGGACTACAGTGGTACAGATGCCGCACTAAAGGCGTTGGCTGTGGCGAAACCGAGATATTCTGTGGCCGGACGATCGTGGTTCCATCTATGTTCATCGCCGGCGCCATGGATTGGGGACTCCATCAGACGCCCGGGGCCTTGGCCGCCATGCAACGCGATGCGTGCTCACGCATGAGCGGGTGTCATCTGGTGGATGGGGCGGGACATTGGGTCCAGCAGGAGCAGCCCGGGCAGGTTGCGCGGCTTTTGCTGGCATTCTTGGCTGATGAGCAACCGGTGCCGTTCTGAACACCTGACCGGGAAGACGACGGGCGTGGAACAGAACGGTAAGCGGACCGATTCCGCGCAATATTGCAACGTTCTGGTTCCACGCGTCCATTCCGGCATCACCTTGATTATTGATGTCCTGCCAGGATATCCGGCAAAAATCCTGGATTTAGATCTGATGCAGGAACATGGAGTGTGTTTCTGGACGCAATTCGCATCTTTTGACAATGTTGTGTCGATGTCCGTTCCCGTGCAATCGGCCGGATACTTCACTAATTGTAATATTTTGAGGATGTTCCGTACACGCAGAGTTTGGTTTCGTTCCCCGTTCAAGCCGAGGTAGCCTTCCGGTGTTGGCTGAGCTTCCTGTCCGGCGGGTCCGCGAGATGCATTTTTCAGCGGACGTTCAGACGATGATCACCTTGCGTGTAGGTGTTTCAGCCGCGGCAAAACGCCGCCGGCGCGTCTTCTCGTGGCGGGTTCGCAATGGCTACCGAGTGCTCAACAGGAACTGGAACAGGCTGATGCCAAGTGTGGCTGAACCGGATATAGCCATCGATATCGTTGCCTCCACCGCTCGCACGCCGGGCGCTCACGACGTTCCGGGACAGCCGTTTCAGCCGCGTCCCCGACTCGTTTTCAGCACCGCCGGCCTCATCGGCCTGGATGCGGCGGTGACGATCTGCACCGCCCTGCTCTGCTACGGCGTTTTCAACTCTTTCCATGGCTTCCCCGGAGCCGCGGTGTTGATCCCGATGGCATGCCTGACCGTTTGCGTCAGCCTCAACTTTCTTGAGCGCGGCCTGTATGCGCCGGCCGACGTCGTCAGCCGCCAGTTGAACTGGCGCAAGTTGGCGCTGGCCTGGGTGCAGGCGGTCGCGGTCGGCACGCTGCTGGTTTTCTGCATGGCCTCGCTGTCCGGCAAACTCGGTTTCCCCATGCTGACCGATATGACCGAGACGTTGGCCGGCCCCTGGGTCCCGGCGCTGCTGGTGGCCGGCTTCGCCAGCCTGCTGGCGGCACGGTTCCTGCGCATTCGCGCCTATGGCGGTCCGGCGGCAGCGAACCGGACCGTGATCATCGGGGAGCACGAATCGATCCGCGACCTTCTCCACCGCATCGCCACCGCCCCTCGGCGCGCCTTCGATGTGGTCGGCGTTGTGGAGCATGCCGCTCCCGCCCCGGACACAGCCGCGCCGACGGTGCGGCGAAGCTTTCGCGGCCTGCCGCTGTTCAGCGGCATCGACGCGCTGGAACGGATGATCCGGCTGGATGCGGTGGATACCGTCCTGGTGGCGCTTCCCTGGGCGGAAGGCGAGCGGGCGCAGGCGATCATCCGGCGGATTTCCATGGCGCCGATCGATGTCTATATCTATGCCGGAATGAATAGCGCGAGCACGAACCTGCGTGGCACCGGGTCCGACTCCGAGCTGCCGCTGCTGATGGCTTGCAACCGGCCGATCAACGGCTGGCGCGCCAGTGTCAAACGCGCCGAGGATCTTGTTCTTTCGCTTGGGCTTCTGGCCTTCATTTCGCCGGTCATGCTGGCGATCGCCATCGCCATCAAATCCACGTCGCAAGGCCCGGTTTTCTTCCGCCAAAGACGTGTCGGCTATAACAATCGCGTTATCGAGGTCTTGAAGTTTCGCTCGATGTTCACGCACCTGTCGGATGCGGACGCGACGCAGCAGACGTTTCGCGGGGATAAGCGCGTGACCCCTGTCGGCGCCTGGTTGCGGCGTACCAGCCTTGATGAGTTGCCGCAGCTTCTTAACGTATTGAAGGGAGACATGTCGTTGGTCGGGCCGCGTCCGCACGCTCTCGCGACGACAGCCGGCGGTCTCGCGCTGGAGGAAGCCGTGCCGATCTATTCATCACGGCACCGTGTCAAGCCGGGCATCACCGGCTGGGCGCAGGTCAACGGCTACCGTGGCGCGCTGGATACCGTGGACAAGATCGTTCACCGGGTGAACCACGATCTTTATTACATCGAGAATTGGTCACTTGGTCTCGACATCAAAATATTGTGGCAGACGGTCAGGCTCGTTTTTGCCGATGACAATGCGTTTTGATTTCGTGATGCTTGCGAACCGCAGTAATTTAGCGGCCTGAACCTTCGGTGTAGTGTGACCTTCTGGCGCGGTCATTTCGATTGAAGCCGGGATCGTGATTTTGGAGATGCCCTCGTGAACAGGCTATCGACCCCCGAATTGACCATCCTTCGCCAGGTGACGCCCGTTACGGGCGCCAGCGAGGAAAACGCCGTCGCACCGGTCCGTATCGGAATCGGCGCAATATCGCGCCACCACCCGTCCTTCGTGCAGCTTTACTACGCAATCGAAGCCCGCCGGACCAGCGCCATGCCGCTGGTCGTGCAATTCACCTCGCCGACGCCGGAAACCGGCGCCAGCACGGTTGCCTCCGGCTACGCCCGGGTCGCCGCCGACGATTGCGCACAGCCGGTTCTCTATATCGATTGCAACGGCACGCGTCTGAAGGCTTTGGGGCATAAGTCGGAGTCGCCGACGCCGACGCTGTTCGACGCGATGCGCCGCGGGCTGCCGCTGTCCGACGCACTGACTCCCGCGCGGGATGCCAAGAACCTGCTGTGGGCGCGGCTCGGTCCGGGTGAGCGTCCCTTGCTGGCGCTGGGCGGCGACCGCCTGCAGTCGATGCTCGACATGCTGCGCGCCAACCATCCCGTGATCGTCCTTGATACGCCGCCTACGGAAGCGCCGGAATCGGCGGCGGTCTCGCGTTATTGCGACGGGTCCGTTCTGGTGGTCGCCGCCGGCCGTACCAAGCAGTGGGAGATCGAAAGCGCCAAGGCGCTGCTGGAGCGTCTCGGCGGCCAGACGGTGGGCGTTGTGCTCAACCGGGAAAAAAGCGTCCTGCCCCGCTGGATGGGCCGGCGCTGACATGAAATCTGCTTCGGACATGCCGGCAAAGTGGGTGCCGGAGAACCTTTTGCTTCAAATGCGCAGGTCGCCAATGGTCGTCGTGGTGGCCGGGATCGACTCCTCGCCGATTGTCGAAGCCGCCTTCACCGACTCGGCGCTGGCCGAGGCCGTGATCCTGCGGTTTGAACCCGGCTGCTCGGCGCCGTGCGACGCTTTGATGTGGCGCCTGGAGACCGCGTCGGGTCAAGGCCTGAACAAGCCGGGTTTGTTGAACCGCCACTGGCATCGGCCGCCTTACGCCATGACCGTGCGGCTGGTCCAATACGTGCCGGGGGCGAGCGATCCCGAAATCCTCGATGAGGGCACCATCGGCACCCGCGGGCCGCGGGCCGGGTTCCACGCCGCGGTCGAGCGCCTGGCGATGCGATTTGTCCGCGATGCCGCGCTTGGGCGGAGCCGGGGTCCCGCCGCGGTCAAACCGGCAAGCGGCGCGCGGGGATTGCCCGGCTGGATGGATCACCTCCATGCCACCTGGCACGACCGCATCATGACGGAGTGGTGGAGCCTGGGTTCCACCGACGTCCCGCTACAGCAGGTGGTTGCGGGCGGCGGCTTGAACAGCATCAGGTGGTATTCTCCGGAGGTTGGGCGAAGCTATCTGGCGGACCCTTTCCCTTGGCCGGGGACCGGCCGTATCCTGTGTGAGGACATGCCGCTGACCGACGGCGTGGGCCGGATTGTTGCGGTATCCGAGGCCGAGGGGCATCTGTCTCCGCCGACACCGATACTGGAGGACGGTTTCCACCACTCCTATCCATGCACCTTGCAAGACGGCGGCCTTACCTATTGTGTGCCGGAGTCGACCCGGCGTGGCGAAACGCGCATTCACCGGCTGTGCAATGATGGCACTCTGATCCCGATCTGCGACGTCGCGCCGCACGCCCGGCTTGCTGATCCGACATTATTTCAGTGGAATGGACGCTATTGGCTCGGCTGCACGGACCTCGACCTGGGCGGCCACGATAATTTGTGTCTCCTGCACGCCGAGGCACTGACCGGGCCATGGACGCCGCATGCCCTTTGGCCGGTGAAAGTTGACATCCGTGGCGCCCGCTCCGCCGGAATGCTGTTCGTGTCCGGCGGCCGTTTGTTTCGCCCGGGCCAGGATTGTGCGGCGACATACGGCGCGGCGATTGCGCTCCACGAAGTTACTACGCTCACCGAAACGGAATTTCGGGAGTCGCTGACGACCGTGCTACGACCGGACAGAACTGGTCCGTTCCCGCATGGGCTTCATACGCTGGTGCATGATGGTGATCGCTTCTGGGTGGACGGAAAGCGTTTTGTCCTGGATTCGGCACGACTTTGGCACAAGCTGACGGGCCGTGTGGCACGCATGGTTTCGAAAACAGAGGTAGGCTGACATGTCCGGATCGGTTGCCGTATCAGCCACAAAAGGCATGACCGCGGTGGCGGCCTCCCCTCGCAGCATCAGCGGCGGGACCCGCGCCATGTCGATTGCGATCTATCTGCACGACCTGTCCGGGGGCGGTGTCGAGCGCCAAAGCCTTATCATCGCCGAGGAGTTCCGGCGTCACGGGGTCGACGTTACCCTGGTCGTCCATCAATTGCGCGGGCAGTTGCTGAATCAGGTTCCGGCCGGGCTGCGGGTCATAGACCTCGGAAGCTCACGGACATTGCACGACGTGCCGCGGCTGGCGCGATTTCTGCGCCGCGAAGAGCCTGACATTCTGGTTGCCAACGTGGACCTGAACAACATAGCCGCGCTGCTCGCCAAGGGCCTCGCCTTCTCGCGGACTAAAATCGTGATTTGTCAGCACAATCCCTTCTCCGCCGGTTACGTCGGCTCTGAGAACTGGGTGTACAAGTATGTTGGACCATCGTACAAGATTCTCGGGCCGCTGATCGACCGCGCGGTCGCAGTTTCAAGCGGCGTCGCCGAGGAACTGGTCCAGCTGGGATCGATACCCAGAAACCGCGTGCTGATCATTCACAATCCGGTCGTTGGCCCGGATTTCCAGGAACGGTGCGACGAGGACATCCGGCACCCCTGGTTCAACCAGCCGAACCGCCCGGTATTCGTGACCGCCGGACGCATGGTAGCCCAGAAGGACCATGAGGTCATGCTGCAGGCCCTGGCGATCCACCGCAAGACGATCGATAGCCGCCTGATCCTTCTCGGCAGCGGCCCGCTGCTCAGCCACCTGCGCTCCGTGGCGGAACGGCTTGGCCTCACGGATGCCGTGGACTTCGCGGGTTTTCACTCGAACACGTTGCCCTACTTCCGGCAGTCCGACGCCTTTCTGCTCAGTTCCCGCGGAGAAGGCTTCGGCAACGTTCTGGTTGAGGCGATGGGGTGCGGGACGCCTGTCATCTCGACGCGCTGCGAGCATGGTCCGAGGGAGATTCTGGACCACGGACGGTATGGCGTCCTGGTGGAGCCCCGTGATCCGGAGGCCATGGCCGTTGCCATGAACGGGGTTACCACGATGCGTGAACGCTTTCCCGCGGAACTTCTGCGGCAGCGCGCCAATGAGTTCAGCTACGCAGCGTGCGCTTCCCGCTACATGGCGCTGTTCAAGTCTTTGGCGCCCAACCGGGCATGGGTGGCATGACCATGTTGGACCGCAAGCGCCCGTTCGGGCTTGTCCTTAGCAGCGACTCAGCCCGGGATATCGCCGGTGCGGCAACGCGAATCCGCCGGAAGCCGGAAGACGGCATCGGTCTGGTGGTTACCCCTAACATCGACCATATCGCAATCATCCGCCGATCGGCCGCGATGGCCAATGCCTATAAGAATGCGGAGCGCATTGTGTGCGACGGCTGGCCGGTGCAGCTGTACGCGCGCCTGTGCGGCGCCCGGCTGTCCCGTGTGACAGGGTGCGAAATCACCTCCGAGCTGATGCGCATGGCGCCCTACCCGTCGTGGCAAAGATTCTTTTTCGTTGTCGATACCGATGCAACCGCGGACGCGGTCCGCGAATGGGCGAGGCGCAACCATTCGGCGGGCGCCTGCGCGACGATCATACCGCCGTTTGGTTTTGAAAAGGATGCCGCATTCTGCGCCGCCATGGCTAGGTCCATCGCCGCGCATGGCACGACGGTCCTGGTCATGGCCGTCGGCGCGCCGCGCAGCGAGATCTTCGTCGACGCCTACCGCTGCATGCTGCCCCCGTGCTGGGCGTTCTGCGTCGGACAGGCCGTGAAGATCGAGCTTGGCCTGGTGCAACGCGCCCGCAGCGGGTGGCAATCCGTTGGCATGGAATGGCTGTGGCGATTGATCCAGGAGCCGCGGCGACTGGCCAAGCGCTATGCCACCGCAACACTCGGTTTTTCCGCGGCGGTCGTCGAAGATCAGGTTCTTGGTGGCCTGCGCACCGTCGGAACCGGCCTATGATTCGTGCGCTCCGCACGTTGTCGCCGGTTCGGTTGACCGACGTCCGGTCGGCCTCCGGCAACGTCCGGATCCGCAGGGCGGCTTTCTCGATCGCGCTTTTCGGGGTTATCCTGCAATTCGCTTTCTCCGGGAACACGCTTGAGAACCTTGGCATCGATTATGCCAGCCCGGGCGGAAACCCTATCTTCAAGCTGCATCCGGCCACCTATCTGGCGGCCATCGGCTGCTGCATGGTTTTGTTTATGATACGGCCCGCCGGTTCGGGTCTCGTGCGGTTCTTCCGCAAGACGCCGACGCTGGCGGCCTTCACCTTCATGATCCTGTTCTGCGCGTTCTATTCGATCGCGAATGTCGGATTTAGCGGGGCGGCGGTGTACGTCGAAAGCTATCTGGCGCCCGCGATGCTCGCCGTCGCCCTGGAAGCCGGCACCGATCGGCAAAAACGATCCCTGGCATGGTGGATCATCGGGTTTGTCGTCGTCAGCATCATCATCTCCATCGGCGAGGGCGCTACCCAGACGCATCTGATACCGATGCACCTCGACGATAGCGTCGCAAAGGAGTTTGCCGACGACGTCCAGGATTTCCGCGGCGATGGCTTGTTCGGGCACCCGCTGATCGCGGCGGGTGTCACGTCCATGACCACGTTCATGCTGTTGCGCATGCGAATGAACGGCCTGCTGAAAGGCGCGCTTTTCACTACCATGCTGATCGGCCTGCTGAGCTTTGGCGGCCGCGCGGCCCTGCTGACGACTGTCATCATCGTTTTTATCGCGGCTGCCTATGAGCTTTTGCGCGGCATCCTGCGGCGCGACCTGAGCATGGGGTTTGTCGGCGCAGTGGCCGCCGCGGTCCTAATCCTGCCGCCGCTGATGATCGTGCTCGTGACCAGCACGGATATCGGCGAGCGTATCATTACGCACATGTATATAGATGACAGCGCCCAGGTGCGCAACTTGCAGTGGCAGGTATTGAATTATCTCAATCTTAACGATGTTTTGTTCGGCGTGCCGCCCGATCGGGTTGAAATGATGAAGTATCAGATCGGTCTCGGCGGGGCGACCACCGACATCGAGAACTTCTGGCTGCTGATGTTTCTCAACCTCGGCGGTATCGGCGTTATCGTCTACGTGGCTGCGCTGGGCCTGTTCATCGTTTACCTCGGCCGCACGGCCGATCACCCGCTGGGTTGGATGCTGTTGATCGCGGCAATCCTCATCGCGTCGACCAGCAATTCGCTCGGCCGCAAGAGCACGGACCTGTTCTTTGCCACCACCTGCATCATGGCCATGACCGGCTACCCGAAAACCGTTCCAGCCCCCGCAAAAAAGCCAGTCGGCCCGGATCGGCCGTCGGGCGCGCGGACGTCCCGAGGGCTGGCCCTGCGACCAACTCCCGTTAAACTGCTCGGAAGCAAATCATGAACGAAGCCCTTACCTTGTCGCCTCGTCTGGTCATGCGCGACCTGATGTTGACTGCGTTCACCCAGAAGGCCCGGGTGTTCCTGATTTGCTTCTGCGTGATGGCGATCAGCGTGGCCATCGCAGTGATGATCCAGCCCGACTACAAGGTGAAGTCAACGCTGCTCGTGCTGATGGGCTCGGAGCATAGCTTCCGCCCGACCGCCGGTGAGACGATGCTCAACACAGGCGGTGTCGATGCCGAGCAGGTGCTCCGCACCGAATCCAGCATCATCGGCAGCGACGATCTGCACCGCACCGTCATCCGCGAGATCGGCATTGCCAATCTCTACCCCAAATTGGTGCAGAAGCCGTCCGCCTTCCAGCAATGGCAGACCGACGTCAAGCGGTTCATCACCGACAGCCTGGGTCTTACGGAAAAGTCCACCGATACCGGCGCAGCCGATCCGATGTCGAAGGCGATCGACCTGTTTTCGCGCAATCTGACCATCACCGTTGACAAGAAATCCAGCGTCATCGCCCTGGAGTTCACCAATCCGAACAAGACCCTGTCGGCGGAGGCGCTCCGAATCCTCGAGGCTCAGTATCTCGATCTTCGAGCCAAGCTCTATGGCGACGTGCAGGCGCCGATCGTTCAGGTGCAGCAGGATGTCGTGGGCAAGCAGCTCGCCGCCGCGGATGCCGCTTTGCACGCATTCAAGCAGCAGCAGGACATCAGCAACTTCGCTGAGCGGCGAGCGATCCTGCTGAAGCAGCAGGGCGAACTCGAGTCCGCTCTGACGAAGTCGGAAAGCACGATTGCCGAGCAGACTGCCCGGTTGACGCAACTCACTCAACAACTCGGCGCCGTCGCCGGAAGCAGGAAGGGGGCTCCGAACGCCGCGGCCGCGCTGCAAGGCATGGTGTCGGCCTACCAGAAGCGGCAGGAGGAAGCGGCGACGACGTATCGCGGCTCGCCGGCCGTCGATGAGGCCCGGCGCCAGATGCTGGAGCGTGAAACCGACATCGCCCGCATGCAGGCCACACAGGCGTACGGCGTGCAAACCGACCGCAACAAGACCGAGGCCGATCTGCGGGCGAGCCTCGCCGGTCACGACGCGATCTCGGCGCAACTTGCCGGGCTGAACAAGCAAATCGACGACCTCGACGCTGAAGAACTGCAGTTGCATCAGCTTGAACGGAATCGCGCCATTCTGGAGGACAACTATAAGGCAGTGTCAAAGATCCTCGATGAACGCCAGATTGTTGAAACCGTCGAAGCCAATCGCCAGTCCTCGGTGCGCGTGATCCAGCCGCCTCGTATTCCGGCCTTGCCGCAACCGACACGCCGCCTGATCCTGACGGCGGGTATCGTGGTCAGCCTGCTTCTGTGCATTGCGTCGATCCTGATCTCCCACTTCTTCAGCGCTATCTACCTGCGGCCGGAAGCGTTGGAGCTGGATACCGGCCTGACGGTGCTGGCCTCCGTCCCGGAGATGCGGGCGATCGGCGGATCGTCCGGGTCGGTTCTCGTGTTGCCGGCTTGAGGCCATCCCGATGCCTTCTCCCCGGCGCAACGACCTGCCGGGTGTCCAGGCCCTGCGCGCGGTGGCGGCCCTTCTTGTGGTCGCCTACCACGCGGTAGAGCAGTGGACGACCCGGGTGCCGGGTTACGGACCCGGCCAGTTCTGGCCGAACGGGTCCGCCGGGGTGGATATCTTCTTCGTCATCAGCGGCCTTGTGATGACGATATCGGTGCAGCGGAATGCCGGGCGGGCCCACCCCGCCCGGACATTCGCAAAAGACAGGATCATCCGGATCGTTCCTCGTTACTGGATTGTGACGTCGTTGAAGATCGCCGCCGTGATGGCGGTCCCGGCGCTGGCGACACGCACCACGCTTGAGCCGCTGTATGTGCCGGACCGTATGCGCTGCTGCCGCTCTATGACGGTTCCAGGTTGATCCCGCCGGTTCTGCCGGGGGGAGGGACGCTGACCTACGAAATGTTCTTCTACATCCTGGTTACCGCGGCCCTGGTGGTGCACGCGCCGCTCAGCCGGATCTGCGCGCCGGTGATGATCGGGGTCGCGGCATTCGCCGTTATTGCCACGTCTAACGGCTTCGCCAACACCATCGTGCTGGAGTTCCTGTTCGGCATCGCCATCGGCAACGCCATTCCCACCCTGCAATCGCTGCCGCCGGCGGTGAGCATACCCGCCGGATCGGCCGCCTTCCTGCTGCTGTTGGGCATCCCCGTCGGCGGCGATCTATGGCGGCCGTTGACCTGGGGCATTCCCGCGGGCGTCGTCGTTGCGGCTGTCGTTTCAGCCGAAATGACACTGCGCCATGCGATGCCGCTCTGGCTTCTGGCGGCCGGCAATGCGTCCTACGCGACGTATTTAACGCACGGCTTTGTCGTCCCGGCCGTCTTTATCCTGTGCGCAAGATCGATCGCATTTGATCCCGCCGGCCTGGCGGCAACGATTATAGTCAGTTTGTTCGTCAGCGCAATCGTTGGCCAACTAACTCATTACGTAATCGAACAGCCGCTGATGCTCCGTCTTCGCACCACGCGGCCCGTTTCCACACTTCCAGCACCCGGGTAATCCATGCCTGATTCGCTTGATTTTTCGCGTAAGCCGGTGCTGGTTCTCGGAGCATCAGGCTTTATCGGCTCGCGCCTCGTCGAAGCCCTTGCCGGGGGCTCCGCCTATCGCCCGATAGCGGCATCCCGGCATCCGAAACCCGATGGTGTCGTGCTGGACGCAACCGATCCGGCTGCCATCGCCGAAGCGCTGCGCGGCGTGGCGCATGTGGTGAATTGCATCGCCGGCAGCAATGAAACCATCATCCGATCCACGCAAGCGCTCTGCGACGCGGCACGCGCGCAGCCGCCGGGCCGGATCGTCCATCTCAGCAGCATGGCGGCGTATGGTTCTGCAACCGGACCGGTCGTGGCGTATCAGAAACCCACCGAACCGGTCAGCGGCTACGGGCAGGCAAAGATCGCCAGCGAACGGATCATTCGCAAATACGTGCGGGATGGCGGGGACGCCATCATTCTGCGGCCAACCTGCGTCTTCGGCCCTGGCAGCACGCAATGGACGACGCGGCTCGCTCGCCTCCTGGAAGCGCGCCGCATCGGCGATCTGGGTCCGGCGGGCGACGGGTGCTGCAATCTCTCTTTCATCGATGACCTGGTGACGGCGATCACCCGCGCGCTCGAAGCACCCGGGATCGTGGGCCAGACATTCAACGTGTCAAGCTCCGCTGAGCTCACCTGGAACGAATTTCTCGTCAGGTTTGCCAAGGCGCTGGGCGCCACACCGGTGAAGCGGATCGCCCCGCGGATGCTGAAGCTGGAAACCAGGCTGCTGGCCCCGGCGCTCAAGATCGCCGGCAAATTCATCCACTCGCCGGCAACCGAGGCGATTACGCCGTCGCTTGCCGCGCTATGGGCTCAGGACATCCGCATAGACAGCACCGCGGCGGTCGCAGCGCTGGGAATGCCGCAAACGTCGCCCGACGCAATGATCGCCGCAGCCGTGCAATGGCTGCGCAGCACGGCAAATGTCAACCGGCTGGAGTCCGTATCATGAGCAACCACCGGACAGTCTTCCTGGCATGTCCATACGGCCAGGTTGGTGGCGGCATGGGCAGCATCATGGCCTATCTCGCCTCGCTCGAAACCGATCCCTCCGGTCGTTTCGATCTCAAACCTCTGGAATCCCGCGGCGGCGGCCACATCGCAGCCTCCCCGATTTTCCTGTCCGCGGCCATCGGCAGGATCTTCGCCGAAGCAGCCCGCGGGCGGCTGGCGGTCGTGCACCTGAACCTGGCGGAACGCGGCAGCGTCTACCGCAAGGCGGCCTTGCTGGGCGCGACGAAACTGGCTGGCGGCCGCGCTTTGTTGCACCTCCACGCCGCGCAGATCGTGCAGTTCCATGCATCGATGGGCCCGGCCGGCAAAATGCTGCTGCGCTGGATGTTCCGATCGGCAGATCATTGCATTGTCCTCGGCGAAGTTTGGCAGCGATGGGTGTCGGACACGTTCGCAGTCAAACCGAACCGGATCAGCGTCGTCTATAACGGCGTCCCGGCGACCGCGGCGAAGCAGCGCACGGTCCCGGCGGACGGCCGGTTCCGCCTGCTGTTCGTCGGCAACCTGCTCGAGCGGAAGGGTGTGAAAGATCTCCTGCAAGCCTTCGCGGCCCCGGCATTGCGGGCGCGGAACATCGAACTCACCATGGCGGGCGGCGGGCCGATCGAGCACTACCGCGAGATGGCGCAGCAGCTTGGCATCGCGGATCGCGTCACGTTCTCCGGATGGGTCAGCCAGGACGATGCCCGGGCTTTGATGGTCAATGCGGACGCTTTGATCCTGCCGGCCTATGATGAGGGACTGCCTCTGGTAATCCTGGAAGCCCTCGCCTCGGCGACGCCGGTCATCTGCACCCCGGTCGGGTCGATCCCGGAGGTGCTCGCCGACGGGGAAACCGCGCTGTTCGTGACACCGGGAGATGAACCCGGCATCGCGGCTGCCATCATCAGGCTGATCGACGACCCCGCTCTCGGCCGCCACATCGCCTCGGCGGGTTCGGCCCTGTATCAGCGGCTTTTCACCATGGAGGCGTTCGCGAGCTCGGTCGGATCGCTTTACGCGATGCTGACGCCGCGCAGTGCCAAGCCGGACGCGCCCGTGTGGCCGTCTGTTCAGGAGGCGCACGATGATCGATAGCGCTGACGATATCGTTCAGGACGCAAGGCTGCGGGCCGATATCTGCATCGTCGGGGGCGGCCCGGCGGGGATCACGCTCGCCATGGAACTGGCGTGGCTCGGGAAAAGCATTCTGCTGCTTGAATCCGGCGACCTTGCCCCGGCCGACGACGTGCAGTCACTGAACGAAGGCGAGGTGGCGGACGAAGCCCTGCACAGCCCGCCGGACAAGTACCGGCCGCGCTGCCTCGGCGGCGGCACGGCGATCTGGGGCGGACGCTGCGCCCCGTTCGATCCGATCGATTTTCAGGCGCGCCCGTGGATGGACCACAGCGGCTGGCCCATAAGCTTCCAGGACATCGAACAGTACTATCCGGCGGCCAACGCCCTCTGCGAGGCCGGCGAGTACGAATATGACGCCAGGCTGGCTGTCTCCGGCGCCATGCGTCCGTTGTTGCGCGGGTTTGCACCGTTGCATTTCGATATCAACCGCATCGAACGCTTCAGTTGCCCGACGAATTTCGGCGCGCGGTATCGCGCCCGGCTGCAAACCGCGCCGAACGTCCGCGTGCTGGTCCGCGCGACTGTCACCCGGCTTCGGGCATCGCAGGACGGTGCCCGCATCGAGGGCCTGGACGGCCAGAACCGCAACGGCATCGGCTTCTCGGTTTCCGCGGATCAGGTCGTGCTGGCGATGGGCGGGATGGAAATCCCTCGGCTGCTGCTGACATCGGACGATGTCCATGCGAACGGCATCGGCAACGCCAACGATCTCGTCGGCCGCTTCTACATGTGCCACATCGCCGGCACTGTCGGCAGCCTCCAGGTCAACGGTCCCCGCGACACGGTGTGGCACGGCTACGATGTTGCCGCCGATGGCACGTATTGCCGCCGCAGGATCGCCTTGCGGCCGGAGGTGCAGGCAAGGCTCGGCCTCGGCAACCTGGTGTTTCGTCTGCACCACCCGCGCATAACCGATCCGCGGCATCGCACCGGGCCGCTGTCGGCAATCTACCTGGCGCAAAATTTCATCAGTTACGAGTATGCCAAGCGCCTGGTCAGCGATACCCCGCCGACGCTGTCCACCTGGGCGCGTCACGGCGTGAACGCGGCCACGGATCCGTTCTCGACGATGCGGTTCCTGACTCATTGGTTGCGCCACCGGACTTTGGCGGAACGGAAATTTCCGTCGATCATCATCCGCCCGCGAACGAACCTGTTCAGCCTCGATTTCCATGGCGAGCAGGTGCCCAATCCGGACAGCCGCATCACCCTCGGCGCGAAGACGGACCGGTTCGGCAACCGTCAGGTTCGGGTGGACTGGCGCTATACGGGTCTCGATATCGAAACAGTCGCGCGGTCTTTCGAACTGCTTCGGGCTGATCTGGCGGAACGGCAGACGGGCACCCTGACCCTGGCGGCGAACGAGCCGGACATCGAAACCGTGGTGCGGCGCGACGGCGCCTATGGCGGGCACCACATCGGCACCGCCCGCATGGGCGCCAGCCCCGCCGCCGGCGTCGTCGATCGGAACGGCAAAGTGTTCGGCGTCAACAATCTGTTCGTTGCCGGCAGTGCCGTGTTTCCCACCTCGAGTCAGGCAAACCCGACCTTGACAATCGTTGCGACCGCTTTGCGCCTGGCGGAGCACCTGGGAAAGACCTCCCGGCAGGTGCCGCGCGTGGGCACGGTCGAAGATCTGGTATCAGCAGGATAGACAATGCACGACACCGCGGCGCATCTGCATCGGTTTGGCGAGCTGGCAGTGAACCACCTGTCCGGCGAGAACGGCATAGCAATTCTGCTGCTATGGTCCACGGTTCTATTTGCCGGCGTGATCACCTACGTTCGCGCAAACCCTGGCAACTGGTCGCCGCACGGTTTCGCGCGGCACCTGCTTCCGGCCGAGATATTTCATTCCGCCTCAGCGCGCGCGGATTGCCTGTTCTGGCTGTCGCGCAGGATCTTCATGCCGTTGCTTGTGCTGCCGCTGGCAATCTCCACCGTTGCCGCGGGCCGCTTCTCCTACTGGGTCCTGAGCGGGATTTTCGGCGCGCCGGCGCACCCGGCTGCACCGGCGGGACCGCTGCTTCTGGTTGCCTTCACGGTGACGATGCTGATCGCCTATGATTTGTCATACTATCTGTATCACCGCATGCAGCACATCATCCCGATCCTGTGGGAACTGCACAAAGTCCACCATTCCGCTCAAGTTATGATCGGCGTTACCAAGGACCGCGTCCATCCGATCGACGAAATCCTGAACCGGTGGTGGGATGGCGTGATACCGGGTCTTTGCTACGGCATCTGGCTGTTTTTCGCGCTCGATCCGGTGGAGTTGACGGTTTTCGGCCTGAATGTCTATCTTTTGCGCAACACCATACTGATGATGGATTTCGTCCGGCACACCCATCTGAAGCTTTCGTATGGACGGCACCTGAGCGCGATTCTTATCAGCCCGCACTATCACCAGCTTCACCATAGCACTGCCGAAAAACACTGGGACAAGAATTTTGGCCTGGCTCTGTCGATCTGGGACCGGATGTTCGGCACCCTTGTTATTCCCGAAAAGGATGAGGGCTTCGTTTTCGGGCTGACCGCGAATGAACATGATGACTATCAGTCGCTCTACCGGCTTCACGTCGTCCCCCTGCAAAAGATCGGTCGCCGGTTGGGCCTGCTCGGTGGCCGCCGTAGGCTGCCGCCGAATCAGCACGCCGGAGAAGCAGTATGAAATTCAGGCTCGAGATCGTCACTGACTCGGCACGGTTTGCCGCTCTGCGCGACCCGTGGCAGCGCCTTTGGTCGGAGTCGAACGGACGGATATTTCAAAGCCATGACTGGATCTCCGGCTGGCTCGCGGGCGTGCGCGACCGTAAGGAAATCAGGCTGCAGATCGCCTTGGCCTGGGAAGCTGATCGTCTCGCCGCTGTGATGCCCTGTGCGGTGCACCGGCGCAGCGGCTTGCGCATCCTGAGCTGGGCGGCGCAGCTTTTCAGCGATTACTGCGACTGCCTGGCACATCCGGCGCAGGACCGCGACGTCCTGCTGCCGTTGCTGTGGGACGGCATGAAGCAGTTCGGCGGGTTCGACCTGATCAGCCTGCAGCAGATCCGGCCGGATGCCTGCTGCCGATCGTTTCTTGATGCGCTGGTGCGGGATGGCGGTCAATTGCAGATCGAGGCGCGCGAAGTGCGCTGCATGCGCATCGAAAATCAATGGCCTGACGGCACGGCCTTCTTTCGGTCACTTAACAAAAAGGGCCGCAACAACCACACGCGCGGCAAGCGCATCCTGTCGGAGCTTGGCGGTGAGGTCAGCTTCCGGGTGATCGAGCCCGGTCAGCCCGTGCAGGACGTGATTGCCGAAATCATGCGCCTGAAAGAGATCTGGCTGCGGACGCACGATCCGAACTCGCCGCTGTTCGGCAGCGACGGCGCGGTGCTCAGGGCGGTGCTCGACCGCGCGTGGCAATCGGGCCTGGCGTATATCTTCCTGCTGGAATGCGGCGGCAAGATCGCGGCAGCCTCGATCAACTATGTCTATGCCGGGCGCATGGAAGCCTATTTGACCTCCTACGACGAAGCGTTCGAACGGGCGTCCCCCGGCACGATCCTGATTGTCGAATATGCCCAGTGGTCGTTCGACCGCCGGCTGACCCTGGTGGATTTCCTGCGCGGAGAGGAAGCTTTCAAGTTCCGCATGGCGAACGCCGAGACATTGCTCAGCACCTTTACCGGCGCGAGGACCCTCGTCGGTCATGTCGCGATGTCCGGTCACCGCTGGCTGTCGAGGCGCCGGAAGCGGCAGGACGCTGTCGAAACCAAAATCGAAGCTGAACCGGAAGCGGTTGGCTGAGCGCCCTGCCCAGCCAACCTTCCGTCATCAGGCTGTCGCAAGCTCCGCGTTCACCGCAACCGACCGCCGGATGGCGGCACGCCGCAGGAACTGCGTCAGGCGTCTGGACGTGAACCCTGCCCCATAGGCGAAACGGAGCATCGGCCCGAAGCTATTGGCCGCGACCGTGCCGACGACGAACAGGCCCGGCACGGATGTCTCGAAATGGCGCGACAGCACCGGCGACTGGTCCGCGAGGTCGAGCTGGCGCATGATCCCATCGCCGATAAAGCGCAGCCGCCGCATGTTGACCTTGTAACCTGTTGCGGCGATAACGTGTTCCGCCTCCACTGTCGTTTCGGTTCCGTCCGGCATCCGGAAGGTCACCGCCGCCAGATCGCCCCGTGTTGCGGAGCCTGAAATGCGTGCTCCGAGCATGACGCTCACGTTTCGCTCAACCTCATCGCGGGAGGTCCAACCCGGTGCCGGCCCCAAATGCTTGCGGACGACCAGACGCCTGAAATCCTGCGGCATCTGGTAGAGCACCATCGGCGCCACGACGCAGGCGAGCGACCGCCATCCGGTGCCGAGCCCGGACTCGGGCGCCTGAAGTTTTTCCAGCACGCTGCGGGGCCTGTGCGGGTCGCAGTAGCCGATCCGGGACTGACGGGCGGCCACCGTGACAGAAGCGCCTCGTTCGCTCATGAGGGCGGCGATGCCGATGCCGGAGGCGCCGCCCCCGATCACCAAAACCTGTTTCCCGGCAAAGCGCGCCAGCGAATGGTGATCAGCGCTGTGAGAACACAACGGACCGGCGATGGCGTCCAGTTCCGCGGGGACATCGTAGAAGCTTCTGATCCCGGCGGCGATAACGACACGAGCAGCCAAAACGATTTCGTCATCATCCAAAGGAAGCGAAAACCTGCCGCCATCGAACTCCAGTTTTTTTCACCCAGCGCCGGTCCAGCCCGAGGACAAAATGTTTTTGGAACGCGACGCGGTAGTCGGAAAAGGTTTTCAACGGAACCGGCAGGCCGGAATGCTTGTCTGGCAGTCCGTGTTGCGCGCAATAATCTTGCAGAGTGAAGGCGTTGTCGGGATGCCACAGGTTCGATGCAAAACCTTCGGATTTCAATACCATGCCTTCCGGCATGCCGGTTCGCCATGTATGCATCGGCGGACCGAAGACCCTGACCCCGAGACCGGCAGCGGATAAGTGGGCAGCGAGGGACAACCCATATGGCCCGGCGCCGACAATTGCGATATCTGTGACCGCTGTCATTCGTTCCCTGCTTTCGACTTTAACGTGAACCGAATCCTCACAAGCGCCTCATCTCAAAAACTAAATACTTTTCTTGCCGTTGCGCGAATGGTCTACTGACGCAACGTCAACCGTGATTGCAGGACAAACCGCCTCTTGTCCAGTAACTCACCCTTAAACCGAGCTTCCCTCTTGCTCTTACTATAATCCGGCGGAATACCTGGAAAATCCGCCACGAGCCGTCCAAAAACGTAGCCATGTAATTCACAGCTATGTGACTGTACTTTCCGGGCCGAATCGACTCCATTCCAGCCATGTATATCCACGTCGTCCCGAACCGCAACTCGCCCCCCGCCATCCTCCTGCGCGAGAGCTTTCGCCAGGACGGCAAGGTCTGCAAGCGCACCCTGTGCAACCTCTCCGGCTGGTCCCCGGCTCACGTCGAGGGCCTGCGCGGCGTGCTCAAGG
>Ga0326727_10002777_pt1 | contig 58335 bp, 54 predicted proteins | sample MB2enrmetagenome_FD_207643 | JGI IMG/M metagenome (GOLD analysis project Ga0326727, IMG submission 207643) | Lab enriched peat soil microbial communities from McLean, Ithaca, NY, United States - MB29MY | ecosystem: Environmental > Terrestrial > Soil > Wetlands > Peat | place: USA: New York... | reverse complement strand
GCCGTCGCGCTCGGCGAGGAGGGCGGCGAGCGCCTTCTCGACCGCCGCCGGCGTCGGCGCGAGGGCGGGAAGCGGCGCGGGCGCCGGCGGGACGGCCTCGGAGGGCTCGATCAGGCTCGCGGGCGAGAGGCCGGATTGAAGCGCGCGGCGCGCCGCTTCGAGGGGGTCGAGGCGCGACGCGGGCGCGGCCAGTCGCAGCGCGGCGGGAAATTCGCCGAAGGCGGGCGCGGCCGGCTCGACCAACGGCGCGCCGGCGGCGGGCGCGGCGAGCCCGATCGCCGCCGCGAGTGCGAAGAGCAGCGGCCGCGGCGTCGCGGCGCCGGCGCGCGACGCGCCGACCAGGCGGCGAGAATTCATCCGGTTCGTCCTCCCGTCTGAACGAGCCATGGAAAACCATCCTAGACGCGATTCGCCGCGGCGCGCGAGCCTTTCAGGCCGCCGCCTCGCCGGCGACCTCTGCGGCGATGCCGATCTCCTTCATCTTCCGGTAGAGCGTCGAGCGGCCAATGCCGAGCTTGCGCGCCATCAGCGAAATCTGGCCGTGGTAATGGGCGAAGGCGAAGCGGATCGCCTCCGCCTCGACGTCGTCGATCTTGCGCACGTCGCCGCTGTCGTCGATCAGCCGCAGGATGTGGGGATCGCGCGGGTCGAAGCTCGGCGTCTCCAGGCTTTCGGCTAGGGCGGGCGCGCTTTCGGGGCGCGGCGGCGGCGCCGGGGGGATGCGCACGTCGAAGCCTGTGACCTGCGCCGCGATCTGCGGAAATTCGGCGACCGTCAGCTCGTCGCCGTCGGCGAGCACCACGGCGCGGAACACCGCGTTTTCGAGCTGGCGCACGTTGCCGGGCCAGTCGTAGGCGGCGAGCAGCTCGTAGGCGTCTTTGGCGATGCCGCGGATGCGCTTGCCCTCCTCGACGCTGAAGCGGGCGAGGAAGCTGCGCGCCAGATCGGGAATGTCGGCGGCGCGGGCGCGCAAGGGGGGGATGGAGATCGGGAAGACGTTGAGGCGGTAGAACAAGTCTTCGCGGAAGCGGCCGCGCTTGACCAGCTCGATGAGGTTCTGATTGGTCGCCGACACCAGGCGGAAGTCGACCTTGGTCGGTCGGCGCGCGCCGACCGGATCGATCTCGCCGTCCTGCAGCGCGCGCAAGACCTTCACCTGGGCGTCGGGGGGCAGCTCGCCGATCTCGTCGAGGAACAGCGTGCCGCTGTTCGCTTCGACGAACTTGCCGACGTGTTTTTCGGTGGCGCCGGTGAAGGCGCCCTTCTCGTGGCCGAACAGGATCGATTCGACCAGGTTCTCCGGCAGCGCGCCGCAGTTGACGGTGACGAAGGGGCGGCCGCGCCGCTCCGAGGCGCCTTGGATGGCGCGCGCCAAGAGCTCCTTGCCGACGCCCGATTCGCCCTCGATCAGGACGGGAATGTTCGACTTGGCCGCGCGCTCGGCGAGGCGGACGGTGCGCGCCATGCTGTCGACTTTGCTGACGATATCGCGGAAGGTCAGCTCGTTCGCCTGGCGGCGGCTGGCGCGCCTGAGCTCGCCCTCCAGCGCGTCGACGCGCAGCGCGTTCTTGATCGACACCTGCAGCCGCTCGGTGCCGACCGGCTTGACCACGAAGTCGAGCGCGCCGGCGCGCATCGCCGAGATCACCGCCTCGATCGAGCCGTGGGCGGTCTGGACGATCGCCGGAATGGCGAGCTCGCGCTGGCGCATGCGGGTCAGCACCCCCATGCCGTCGAGGTCGGGCATCACCAGGTCGAGCACGACCAGGTCGACCGGCGGCCGATCGGCCGCCTCCATCCGCGCCAAGCCCGCCTCGCCCGATTCGGCCGTCTCCGCCTCGTAACCGAATCGACGCGCCATCGCCTCGAGCAGGCGGCGTTGAACGGGATCGTCGTCGATTATGAGGATCAGAGCGGCCATGTCGGTCCTGAAAGTCGCGGCCGTCTCGGGTCGCCCTGCGCCCGACAGTCGGACATCACGGTAAATGTCGTGTTAATGACGTCCCGATTTGGCGCGCTAGCCGCCCATCGCCGACGCGTTGAAGCCGCACCGGCGTTGGGCGATAGTGCGGCGTTTCTAGCGAGGAGCCGATGCACATGAACGATCTCGGGCGCCTTCCCCTGCGCGAAGTCCGCGCCGCCGCCGGAGGCGACAAGCACGGCGCGAGCCGGCCGGATCTCGGCGACCTGCCGCAATGGCGGCTCGAGGACCTCTACGAAGGCATGGACTCGCCGCGCTTCGCCGCCGATCTCGCCCGCGCCGCCGCCGACGCGGCGGCCTTCGCCGCCGCCTATCGCGGCAAGCTCGCCGAGATCGCCGCCGGCGCCGACGCCGGAAAGCGCTTGTTCGAAGCGGTGAGCGCCTACGAAGCGCTGGAGGACCTGATCTCGCGAATCATGTCCTACGCTTCGCTGCTTTACGCCGGCGACACCAGCGACGTCGCGCGCGGCAAGTTCTATGGCGACGCGCAGGAGAAGGTCACCGCGCTCGCCGGCGAGCTGTTGTTCTTCGAGCTCGAGCTCAACCGCCTCGACGACGCGCAGGTCGAAAAGGCGCTCAGCGGTTCGACGCTCGCCCACTATCGGCCGTGGCTCGAAGACATCCGCAAGGAGCGGCCCCACCAGCTCCCCGACGAGATCGAACGGCTGTTTCTGGAAAAGTCGGTGTCGGGCGTCGCCGCGTGGAACCGCCTGTTCGACGACACCGTCGCCTCGCTGCGTTTCTCCTGCCAGGGCGAGGAGCTGACGCTCGAGCCTTTGCTCGCGCGGATGCAGGACCCCGACGCCAAGAAGCGCGAGGCCGCCGCCCACGCGCTCGCCGCGACGCTCGGCGCCAATCTCAGGCTGTTCGCCCTCATCTTCAACACGCTCGCCAAGGACAAGGAGATCTCCGACCGCTGGCGCAAGTTCGCCGACGTCGCCGATTCGCGCCACCTCGCCAACCGCGTCGAGCGCGAAGTGGTCGAGGCGCTGGCGGCGGCGGTCGGCGCCGCCTATCCGCGGCTGTCGCACCGCTACTACGCGTTGAAGGCGCGCTGGTTCGGCAAGGCGCGGCTCGACCACTGGGATCGCAACGCGCCGCTGCCCGACGCGCCGACGCGCGTCTTCTCGTGGGACGCGGCGCGCGACAAGGTGCTCGGCGCCTACGGCGACTTCTCGCCCAAGATGGCCGACATCGCTCGCCGCTTCTTCGACGAGGGCTGGATCGACGCGCCGACCCGGCCGGGCAAGACGCCCGGCGCCTTCGCCCATCCGGTCACGCCCTCGGCCCACCCCTACGTGCTGCTCAACTACCTGGGCAAGCCGCGCGACGTGATGACGCTCGCCCACGAGCTCGGGCACGGCGTGCATCAGGTTCTCGCCGCGCCCAACGGCGCCTTGATGGCGCAAACGCCGCTGACGCTGGCCGAGACCGCCTCGGTGTTCGGCGAGATGCTGACCTTTCGCGCGCTGCTCGCCGGCGCCGACGACCCGGCCGCGCGCAAGGCTCTGCTCGCCTCCAAGGTCGAGGACATGCTCAACACCGTGGTCAGGCAGATCGCCTTCTACCAGTTCGAGCGCAAGGTTCACCTCGACCGCAAGGCGGGCGAGCTGACCGCCGAGACGATCTCGGCCCACTGGATGAGCGTGCAGGCCGAAAGCCTCGGCCCGGCGATCGCGCTCGGGCCCGGCTACGAGACCTACTGGGCCTATATCGGCCATTTCATCCATTCGCCGTTCTACGTCTACGCCTATGCGTTCGGCGATTGCCTGGTGAATTCGCTCTACGGCGTCTACGAGCGGGCGAGCGAAGGCTTCGCCGAGCGCTACCTCGCGATGCTGGCGGCGGGCGGCTCCAAGCATCACTCCGAGCTGCTCGCTCCCTTCGGCCTCGACGCCCGCGACCCGGCGTTCTGGGACATCGGGCTGGGGCTGATCGAACGCATGATCGACGAGCTGGAGGCGTTGGGCTGAGCGGCGCGCGATTGTTGAAAGCCGCCGGCGCGCCCCCTCGCGCGCCGGCTGGGACGATCGGCCGCGACCGCTTCACGGGGGGGCATCGTAAATTTTAATTATCGAGAAACCAATCACCTTTAGGACTAATTCTGCGACCGACGGGGGCCGCCCTCGCCGGGCGGTCGCTGAGGCATGAAGCCGCTCGCTCGCGTCGGCCCTGGCGCCGACATGCCTTCACATTCGCATTCGACCGTTTCGGTCTGACCGTCGCCGTCGAGCGCCGCCGCGGCTCGGCGCGCAGGTCGCGCCGGAGGTCGAGCCCAGACGTTTTTTTTCGCTCGCCTCGAAAGGCCGCGCCATGCCGATTTTCCGATTGCTCGCCATTTTCTCGTCCGAAGCGCCGTTTGGCGCGGGCCGCGGCCCGCGCGCCGCGGCCCGCCCGACGGCGCGGGCGTCGACGGCCGGCGAGGGGAGGGCCGCATGACGGCGAACCCGTCCTCACGGCGTCGACGGCCCCGAAAAGGCCAGTCGGCCAAAGCCGCGTACTACCCCAAGGTGGATCTGACGGGGGTGGCGCGCATCGGCGACGAAAACGAGGCGCGCCTCGTCGAGGAGGAGGAAATCGCCTCGCCGGAGGCTTGCGACGCTGTCGAGGCCGCGCCGCCGCCGAGCGAAGCGGACGAAGCCTTGATCGCGCCCGAGGGTCTCGATTCAGGCCAAGAGGCGCCGCCGGCCGAGGCCGACGCGCCGGCGGACACGATCGTGGCGGCGCCGCCGTCGACGTCGCGCGACGCCGAGAGGGCGGCCGTCATGCTGCCCGAATGCCTCGACCTTCCCGCCGCGACGCCGCTCGCAAAGACGCTGCTCGAGCGTCGAGGCGCGCCGATCGTTCTCGACGCCACGCCGGTGCGCCAGGTCGGCGCCCAGTGCGTTCAGGTGTTGCTGTCGGCGCGGCGGACTTGGGACGCCGACGGGCTTTCGCTTTCGATAATCAATTTCCCGCCCCGGATGATCGAGGACCTGCGACTCCTCGGCTTTGACGCGGCGACCTTCGCCAGTGGAGTGACGCCACGATGAGCATGACGATTCTGACCGTCGACGATTCCCGCACAATGCGCGACATGCTGAAGGTCGCGCTGACCGAAGCCGGCTTCCGCGTCGTTCAGGCGGTCGACGGAATGCACGGCCTCGAGGTGCTGCAGCAAGAAGCGCCGCGGGTCATTATCACCGACATCAACATGCCGAAGCTCGACGGCTTCGGCTTCATCCAGAACGTCCGCAAGGACCAGCGGTTCCTCGGCATCCCGATCCTGGTGCTGACCACCGAGAGCTCGCAAGAAAAGAAGAACATCGCGCGCCGCGCCGGCGCGACGGGCTGGATCGTCAAGCCGTTCGATTCGGTCAAGCTGGTCGACGTCGTGCGTCGGGTGGCGGCTTAACTCGCTTAGGGAATCTTCGAATGGACACGATGGCCGCAATTCGGGAGACCTTCTTCCAGGAGTGCGATGAGCAGCTCGCGGAGCTCGAGGTCGGCCTGGAGGCGATGGAGTCGGGCGCCGCCGACGCGGAGACGATCAACGCGGTGTTCCGCGCGGTGCATTCCATCAAGGGCGGCGCCGGCGCGTTCAAGCTCGACCGGCTGGTGCGTTTCGCCCACACGTTCGAAACGACGCTCGACCTTATCCGCGGCGGCCAGCTCGCGCCGAGCGTTCCGCTGCTCAAGACGATGTTGCGCGCCGCTGACGTTCTCGCCGACCTGGTCAAGGCGTCGCGCAACAACGATCCGGTGGACGAAGCGCGCATGGAGACGTTGATCGGCGAGCTGAAGAGCGCCTGCGGCGTGCCCGCGCCGGCCGCTCCGACGCCGGTCGTTCTGACGCCGAACTTCGATCCGCCGACGGCTGACGACGAGCCGATCGACTTCACGCCGACGATGATCTCGATCGACGACGAGCCGGCGCCCGCCGTCCCGCAGACCCAGCTCTACGTCATCCAATTCACGCCGCGGCCGGAGCTCTATCGCAAGGGCAACGAGACAACGCGCCTGCTGCGCGAGCTCGCGCGTCTGGGCGAGGTCACGGTCGTTTGCGACTCGAAGTCGCTGCCGTCGCTCGAACAGCTCGATCCCGAGGGGGCCTATCTGTCGTGGCGCGCCGAGCTGTCGAGCGACGAAAGCTTGACGACGGTTGAGGAGGTGTTCGAGTTCGTCGTCGACGATTGCGAGCTCGAAATCGAGGCGCGCGCCGCCGCGCCGCAGCCGACGCCCGCCGCACCGCCGGCCCCGACGGCTGAGGCGGCCCCGGCGGCTGAGGCGCCGGCGCCGGTTTCGTCGCCGCCGCTGCGTCTGGTCTCCGGCGGCGAGGCCGACAAGCAGGCCGAGCGCGCCGCGCCGCCGGCGGCCGCGCCGGAGGCCGACAAGGGTAGGGCCGAAGCGCCGAAAAGCGAGGCCGCCGCGACCATCCGCGTCGATCTCGAACGCGTGGACCGGCTGATCAATCTCGTCGGCGAGCTGGTGATCAACCAGGCGATGCTGTCGCAGCGGGTGACGGAGGCGGGGCTCGCGCGCGCTTCGAGCGTGGCCGCCGGGCTCGGCGCCCTCGAGCAGTTGACCCGCGAGATCCAGGAAGGCGTGATGGCGATCCGCGCCCAGCCGGTGAAGACGCTGTTCCAGCGCATGTCGCGCATCGTCCGCGAGCTGACCGACGCCACCGGCAAGCAGGCGCGGCTGAAGACCGACGGCGAGGCGACCGAAGTCGACCGCACGGTGATCGAGCGCATCGCCGACCCGCTCACCCACATGATCCGCAACGCCGTCGACCACGGCGTCGAGTTGCCGGAGGTTCGCGAGAAGGCGGGCAAGCCGGCCCAGGGCGAGATCAAGCTGTCGGCGGCGCACCGCTCGGGGCGCATCATCATCGAAGTCTCCGACGACGGCGCCGGCATCGACCGCGCCCGCGTGCGCGAGATCGCGATCAAGAAGGAGCTGATCGCGCCCGACGCGCAGCTCTCCGAAAACGAGATCGACAATCTCCTATTCCTGCCGGGCTTCTCGACCGCGAAGACCGTCTCCAACATCTCGGGCCGCGGCGTCGGCATGGACGTGGTGAAACGCTCGATCCAGGCGCTGGGCGGCCGCATCGCCATCTCCTCGCGGCCGGGCCAGGGATCGACCTTCTCGATGAGCCTGCCGCTGACGCTGGCGGTGCTCGACGGAATGGTGGTCAAGGTGGCCGACCAGACCCTGGTGGTGCCGCTGACCGCGATCGTCGAGACGCTGAGGCCGAAGAAGAGCGACGTCCACGCCCTCGGCGTCAACGCGCGCGTCATCTCCGACCGCGGCGGCTTCGCGCCGCTGATCGACGTCGGCCAGGAGCTCGGCTACCGCACGACGCCCGCCGATCCGCTCGAAAGCGTGGTGCTGGTGGTCGAGACCGAGGAGAGCATCCGTTGCGCGCTGGTGGTCGACGCGATCAACGACCAGCGCCAGGTCGTCATCAAGAGCCTGGAGGCGAACTACCGCAAGGTGCCAGGCATCGCCGCCGCCACCATTCTCGGCGACGGACGCGTCGCGCTCATCCTCGACATCGACACCTTTGTGGCGCGCACCAACCGCGGCGCGACCTCCTCCGATCTCCTCTTTGCCGCAGCGGGATGAAAGCATGAACGACCTGCAATCCGCCTCCAACGACTCCCTCTGCGAATTCGTCGCGTTCCGCGTCGGCGCGCAGGAGTTCTGCATCGACATCATGTCGGTGCGCGAGATCCGCGGCTGGACGCCAGCGACCGCGCTGCCGCACGCGCCTTCCTACGTGCGCGGCGTCATCAACCTGCGCGGCGCGGTGCTGCCGATCGTCGACCTCGCCGAGCGGCTGGGCTTTCCGCCGACCGAAACCTCGGCCCGCCAGGTGATCATCGTCGTTCAGGTCGGCGGCCAAGTCGTCGGCCTGCTGGTCGACGCGGTCTCCGACATCCTCACCCAGTCGACCGACCACATCCAGCCGACCCCCGACGTCGCCACCGATGTCGCCAAGGCGTTCGTGCGCGGCGTGCTGGCGATCGACGGGCGGATGATCGGTTTGGTCGAGCTCGACATGCTGATTTCGACGGAAGCGGAGATGGCGGCGTGAAAAACCAGGCGGCGCTGATCGCGCCGAGCAGCGTCGGGGCGACACTGACCGGCAACGAGTTCAGCATGTCGGACGGCGACTTCCGTGAAATCGCGGCGATGCTCTACGCCGACGCCGGAATCCACTTGCCGCCCTCGAAGGTCAACCTCGTCTACTCGCGGCTGGCCAAGCGCCTGAGGGCGCTCGGGCTCGAAAGTTTCCGCGACTATTGCCAACTGGTCGGCGCGCCGGAAGGCGCCGACGAGCGTTTGGAGATGCTGTCGGCGCTGACCACCAACGTCACCCGCTTCTTCCGCGAGTCCCACCACTTCGAGCATCTCAAGGCCGAGGTGCTGCCGCCGCTGCTGGAGCAGGCGCGCCACGGCGGCCGCGCGCGGCTGTGGTCGGCGGCGTGCTCGAGCGGCCAGGAGCCCTATTCGATAGCGCTGACGGCGTTGTCGGTCGACGCCAACGCCGCCGCCTACGACGTCAAGATTCTCGCCACCGACATCGATCCGCGGGTGATCGCCGAAGGCCAGCGCGGCGCCTACCCCGAGGCGGCGCTCGCCGACGTGCCGCCGGCCCTGCGGCAGCGCTATTTCGTTTCGCCGGCGCGCGGCGCCCGCCCGGAATGGCGGGTCGCCGACGAACTGCGCCGCATGGTTGTGTTCCGCACGCTCAACCTTAACGCCGACTGGCCGATGCACGGCAAGTTCGCCGCGATATTCTGTCGCAACGTCGTCATCTACTTCGACGAGGCGACCCAGCAGCGGGTGTGGAGCAAGTTCGTCGACAAGCTGGAGCCGAAAGGCTGGCTCTACATCGGCCATTCCGAGCGGGTGACCGGCCCGGCGGCCTCGCGCCTGTTCAGCCAAGGCGTCACCGCCTATCGCCTCGACGCCGGGAGGGGGGCATGAGGCCGGTTCGCGTTCTGGTCGTCGACGACTCGGCGACGATGCGCGCCCTGATCGCCGCCGAATTGTCGCGCGACGCCGGCGTCACGGTGGTCGGCGAAGCGTCCGACCCCCTGGAGGCGCGCGCGGCGATCAAGGCGTTGTGCCCCGACGTGATGACGCTCGACGTCGAAATGCCAAAGATGGATGGCATCGAGTTTCTCGACAAGGTGATGCGCCTAAGGCCGTTCCCGGTGGTGATGGTGTCGAGCCTGACCTCGCGGGGCGCGAGCGCGACCATCCGGGCGATGGAGCTCGGCGCGGTCGATTGCGTCGGCAAACCGTCGTCCGAGAACCCGGATTCGTTCAGCGACCTAGCGACGCGCGTCAAAGCGGCGGCGACGGCGCGGCCGCGGCCTCGCGCCCCGGCGGACGAGGCGCCGCGGCCCAAGGCGGCCGGCGGCTACCGCCCGGACGGCCGGCTGGTCGCCATCGGCGCGTCGACCGGCGGCGTCGAGGCGCTGATCGCCGTGCTCACCGGATATCCGGCCAATTGCCCGCCGACCGTCATCACCCTGCACATGCCGACGCCGTTCACCAAGTCGTTCGCGCGGCGGCTTGACGGGCTCGCCGACGCGCGCGTGTCGGAGGCCGCCGACGGCGCGCCGCTCGAGGTCGGCCAAGTCTATCTCGCGCCGGGCACGTTCACGCATCTGGAAGTGTCGCATTCCGGACATCTGCGGTGTCGGTTGCAGAACGACGACCTGGTCAACGGCCATCGTCCCTCGGTCGACGTTCTATTCTCCTCGGTGGCGAAGGCGTGCGGCGCGAAGTCTCTGGGGGTCATCCTTACCGGCATGGGGAGGGACGGCGCCGCCGGTCTGCTCACCATGCGTCGCGCCGGCGCCAGGACGCTCGGCCAGAACGAGGCGTCGAGCGTCGTCTACGGGATGCCGAAGGTCGCCCACGAGCTTGGCGCGGTCGAAAAGCAACTGACGCTCGGCGACATCGGGGCGGAAATCCTCGCCTTGACCTCGTCGTCACTGGGAAAGAACTGACCCATGTCGCTCGCCGAAAAGCTACGAGTCATGGTGGTTGACGACACTTCGGTCAGCCGCGCCCTGATCATTGACGCGCTCGACCAAATGGGCGTGCGCGGCGTCACCTTCGCCAAGGACGGCGTCGCGGCGCTGAACTCGTTGAAGGCGCAACCGGTGCATCTCGTCATTTCCGACATGAACATGCCGGGGCTGGACGGGCTCGGACTGCTCAGGGGCCTGCGCGAGCACAAGCCGACCAGCCGGATCGGTTTCATCCTGGTGACCGGTTCGAGCGACCGCACCCTGATTGAGCGCGGCCGGCAGTTCGCGCTTAACAACTACGTCACCAAGCCTTTCACGGTCTCCTCGTTGCGCAGCGCCATCGAAGCGGTTGTCGGGAAGCTCTCATGACGATTACGTCGAGCGACGAACGGAAAATTCATATCGTCCAGGGAGAATTCCAGGTCACCGACGACCCCAGCCTCGTCGTGTCGACGCTGCTGGGTTCGTGTGTGGCCGCCTGCATCCGCGATCCGGTGGCGGGCGTGGGCGGCATGAACCATTTCCTTCTGCCCGGCGCCGACGGCCGCGACCGCGGGCGCGAAGCCGAGCGCTACGGCGACTATCTGATGGAGCTGCTGGTCAACGGTTTGATGCAGAAAGGGGCGTGCCGCGACCGGCTGGAGGCGAAGCTGTTCGGCGGCGCGCGGATGCTGCAGGGTCTCTCCGACATCGGGGCGAAGAACGCCGAATTCGCCGAGCGCTACCTCGAGTACGAAGGCATCCGGCTGGTCAGCAAGGACCTGGGCGGAGAGCGGGGGCGGCGGCTCCAGTATTGGCCGGTCTCGGGGCGGGCCCGGCAGAGCTACGTCTCCACCGGCGTCGACGAGAGCGAGATCCTCAAGACCCCGCTCAGCCGCGGGTACGGCGAAGTCGAGTTGTTCTGAAGGCGCGAGGCGAGAGCCTGGGCGTCGCGTCAGCGAGGTTGCGTTCGTGAGAAAGTCAAGAAAGCCGGCATTGTCGCCGATCGGCGCGACCTTGCAGCGCGTCACCGAAGAGTTGCATCACGTGACGCACCGCCTGGAGAAGGTGGACGACGCGGTCGGCCGGCTGGTGTTCGAATCGGCGAGGCCGGCCGCCTCGTACTTCCACGATCTGCAGGATCTCGATCGCGCCCGGCAGGAGATCGTCGGCATCGCGCGCTTCCTCGAGCGGCTGGCGCGCGACATGCCCGCGGAATGGCTCGCCGATTCGAAGTCGGCGAGCCTGCTGATCGACTTGCAGGAGCTCGCCTCCAGCCTGGCGCGCCACGAAGCGCGCGACAGCGAAAAGACCCAGCCTGCCGCGCACGAATGCGAGATGTTCTAGCGCGGCTCGCCATCGCGACCGATCGTCATCGCGCGGGGCGCGCGGCGCCTCGGGGCGGCGCCGGCGCGGCCCTTTTGGCGGCGCGCGTCGCGAGGCTCACCACGGCGGCGGCCAGCGCGTTGAGGATCAACGCCGCAAAGCCGACGTTGACGTCGGCCGCCTGGGCGGGAAGGAACGGCATGAGGCTGACGAAGGTGCTGTGGGTCAGCGTCACGTAGGCGACCGCGGCGACGCCGACGACGATGCCCGCCGCCGCGCCCTGCTTGGTCATCGGGTTCTTGCGCATCAGGCTGCAAGCCGTCGCCGGGAACAATTGGGTGACGAAGGAGTAGCCCATCAGCAACAGGGCGGCGATGGTCCGCCCGCCCCACAGGGCGAAGTAGACCGCAAAGAGCGCGATCGCCGGCGTCAGGCTGCGGGCGAACAGCGCCACCTTGCGCTCCGCGACGTCGGGATAGAGGCCGCGCAGCACGTCGTTGGCGAGCAGCGTCGTGACGCAGAGGATGAGGAACGCGGCCGGCGTCAGCGCGGTCAGCGCGCCCGCCGCGCCGATGACGCCGACGAACCACGGGTCGAACGTCTTGAGCGACAGCCGCAACAGCGCCTGGTCGATCTCGGGGCCGGCGAGGCCGGGAACCTGCTGGATCGCGGCGAAGCCGCAGAAGAACGCAAACAGCACGATGAGCTGATAGAGCGGCAGCAGCGCGGCGTTGCGGCGAAAGGCGCGCGCGTCGCGGGCGGCGAACGCCGCGCTGAACGCTTGCGGCCACATGAAGAAACCGAGCGCGGTCAGCGTCACGGTCGACTGGAACCACAGCACGCTCGATCCGCTCGGCTTGAAGGCGAGGAAATCCGGCTTGGCGACGTCGATGGCGCGGAACATGTCGCCGAGCCCGCCGTAGTAGCGCGCCGGCAAGTAGAGGCCGAGAAAGGCCACCACCGCGAAGATGAGACAATCCTTCACCGCCGCGTTCCACGCCACGCCGCGCGCGCCCGAAACGATCACGTAGACGCTCGCCGTCGCCGCGCCGATCCAGATCGCCGGCCCGGCGCCGAGCGCGCCGCCGGTGGCGACCGAGACGATGACGCCCAGGCCTTTGAGCTGCAGCACGATGCTGGGAAACAGCGCCAGCGCGCCGACCAGCGCGACCAGCCCGCCGAGTCCGGGGCTCGCGTACTTGCGGCTGAAGAAATGCGGCTGCGAGATCAGCCGCTGCTGTTTGGCGTAGCGCCAGATCGGCGGCAGCAGCCAATAGGAGAACATGCAGGCGATCGCGCCGCTGGCGAGCAGGCAATAGGCCGGCGCGCCGCGGCCGTAAGCCCAGCCGCTGGCGTCGAGAAAGGTGAAGGCGGTGTAGGTCTCGCCCGCCATCAGCATGAACGTCATCAGGCCGCCGAAGCCGCGGCCGGCGATCGCCCATTGCTCGAAGCTCATGTCTTGGCCGCTGCGCCCGGCGAGGCCGAGCGCCAAGGTCATCGCCGCCGCCGCGGCGATGACGACCAGCGCGGCGTTCAACGCTCGCCTCGGTCGCGCTTCGTCGCGTCGCTCGCGTTCGCTGGATCGCGCGCGTAGAGAACCGCCATGGCGCCCGCGCCGATCGCCACCCAGCCGACGATCCAGGCGAGCACGAGCGGCATCCCCAGCACGAGCGGCTCGACCCGATTGACGAACGCGACTCCTCCAAGAATCGCCAACGCGGGCGCGACGGCGAACCAAGGCGCGAAGCGCATTTCCTTCCCCCAAGCGGCGACGACGCGTCGCGTCGCGCGCGCGACCCACCTTATTCCCGCGACCGTCCGGCGCCAAGGCGACGCGCGCCTCAGCTAACGCTGAAGTGATGCGCGTTTCCGCCGCCGCGGCGGGCAATGCGCGCGCCGCGGCGCATGCGCTCGCTGAGCGCCAGAAAGATCATCGCCGTCATCAGCGCATCCGAATAGGCGTCGTGTCGATCGAGCATCGGCAAGTCGAGATCGGCGATCAGGTTGGAGAAGGAAAGATCGACCTGAACGCCCGGCGGCGCGTCGCCGTATTTCAGGCGGTAGTAAAGCGCCGAAACCTCGATGCGCGGGTTGGGCAAGGCGACGCCGATGAGACGACGAACGTGCTTGTCGAGCATGGCGACGTCGAAGTCGAGATAATAGCCGACCAGCGGCCGGCCGCCGATGAAGCGCAGAAGCTCGGGCAGCGCCTCGGCGATCGCGCGCCCGCCGGCGACGTCGGCCTCGCGCAGCCGGTGAGTCTTGATCGCTTCTGGATTCATTCTCGTCTGCGGGCGCACGACGATCTCGATGCGCTCGCTGGCGAGAATCCGCCGGCCGCGAATCTTAATCGCCGCGACGGCGACGATGTCGTCCTTGCGCCGGTTGAGCCCCGTGGTCTCGCAGTCGATCGAGACCGCTTCGTCGACCGGCGCCGGCTCGAACAGGAAGCGGTAGTCGCGATCGCGGAGGGCGGCGCGGCCGAGGGCGCGTCTGAGCCGGGAAAACGCCATGATCAGAACCGCGCGAGATCGAAGTGGCGGCGCACGACGTCGCGCATCTGCTTGACGATGCGAAAGGCGTCGCGCAGCAGGTCGCGCTCCATGGTCGACAGCTCGCTCGGCCTGACCAGGCCGCCCGGCGTCGCGGCGGCGAGCTCGGCGTCGAGGCGCAGCGTCATGAGAAAGCGCAGCGCTTCGACGAGCTCGCGCGCGAAGTCTCGGCTCAGCGCGCCGATCTCGGCGAGCCGCGCGACGCGCGCCGCTGTGCCGGTCTCGGTCAGGCCGCGTTCGAGCGCCAGCGCGCGCGCGCCGTGGACGATGGGAAAGATTCCGCCTTTCTTCAGGTCGAGCCCGTCGCCGCGCCCTTGGGAGGCGACGAGCTGGTTGAACAGGCCGATCGGCGTGGGAAAGGCGTCGATCGCGCGGGCGAAATGGGCGAGATAAGCGCGCTCGCCGCGGACCGCGTCGATCAACGCGCGCTTGGCGCGGCCGGCCAGCTCCGCGTCGCCGGCGACCGCGTCGGCGTCGTAGAAGATGGCGACGTTCATGTGGGCGTTCTCGTCGGGCGCCGCGAGCCAACGGCGGAAGTCGGCGCGATAGTCGTCGATCGTCTTCGACCACAGCGGATTGACCGCCATCACGCCGCCCGGGCAGGGGGGGAAGCCGAACCGCGTCAGCGCGCCGGAGAAGTCGGCGCGAAAGGCCGCGAGCTCGGCCTCGGCGACCGGCGCGGGGAGGATCAGGCCGTTGTCCTGGTCGGTGCGCGTGGTCTGCTCGCCGCGGCCCTCGCTGCCCATGACGATGAGGCAGCCGCATTCGCGGATCTCCGGCGACGCGGTGAAGGCGAACAGCTTGGCGAACAGATGGCGATTGAGGTCGGAGACGATCTCGGCGACCGCCTCGACGCGCACGCCCTGGCGGCGCAGGAGGCGCGTCTGGCGCTCGATCATGCCCGCCGCGTCGCCGAGCTCGGCGACGGTCGCGGCGGCGTCGATGCGCTGCGCGACCAGCGGCGCATTGCCGGCGAGGAAGCTTAAGAGGTCGATGTCCTCGACGACGCCGACATAGGCGCCGTCGTCGAGGACCGCGACGCGGCGCTTGTTGCGCTTGGTCATCGTCAGCAGCGCCTGCGAGACGAAGTCGTGGGCGCCGACGGCGACCACGTCGTAATGGGCGAGAGGGCCGACCGGCGCGGAGATCGGCTGGCCGTCGAGGATCGCCGCCTTCGCCAGGTTCATGCCGGTGACGACGCCGACGCGCGCGCCGTCGCGGACGAAGGCGGCGTTGACCCTCGCCGCGCGGAGCGTGCGTCCGACGCTCTCGATCGAGTCGCAAGCGTCGACGAAGGCGGGGGGATGCACGGAGAGGTCGCGCACGCGCGCGCTCATCAGCGGACTGAAGCGCGCCGCCTCCTCGTGGCGCGCCGCCGCGTCGAGCTTACGCGAGATGTCGCGATAGAAGAAGGCGGCGAAGCGCGGGTTGCGGTTGATCAATCTCAGCGTGAGGGCGCGCGGCAGCAGGTTGCACAGCGTCTCCTCGCGGGCGATGAAGGCGTTGGCGCCGCGGCCTTCGACGACGGCGCGGCTGTCGAAGGCGTCGCCGGGGCCGCGCAGCGCGATCAGCTCGTCGCCGTCGCGCTCCTCGACGCAGCCTTTGATGACGATGAACAGGCTTTCGGGCGCGCCGCCGCGCGCGATGATGGTCTCGCCCTGGCGGAAATAGGCGATGTCGAGCGCGGCGCGCGCCGCCTCGATCTCGCCCGGCGTCAGCCGGTCGAACGGCGCGTTGCTCGCGTCGAACGCGTCGGCCATGCTTCGACCCCCGACGGACCGCGCCGGGCGGTCGAACCGGGGTCTACCGCGTTCTTCGCGGCGCGGGTATTGGCCGTTGGGCGGGGGAAACGGGCGCGGCGGCTCTCCGCCGCGCCCGTGAGGGCGAAAAATCAGCCTTGGCGGGCGTTGACGCCGCAGAGGGCCGATCCGTTGCCGCGATAGAGGTCGGGCGTCGAGTCGGGGGCGGCGCAGCCCCGGTCGGTCGGCTCGCGGCCGCTGCCGCTGCCGTCGGCGACCTCGACGCGGCCGACGCCGTGATCGCCGGCGAAGGCGACGCCGACCGGCGCGGCGACGAAGAACGTCGCGGCGAGCGCCGCAGCGAGCACGCCGTCGCGCGAACGCAAAGAAATGGAACGAACGGTCATCGTAATCCCCATGTTTTTGCAAGCGTAACCGGGGTCTCCGGCTAAACGTAAAGTGAAGTTCGAATGAGAGTCTTTCGCGGCGACTTTCCGCTGGAAATTTGACGGAAGTTCAAGACATATTGAAGCGCAGGGATGTCACGAATTATTGTGTGTGGTTGTCAACACTCCTATTTTATCGTGCGCGCTGCTTGAAAACGGCGGCGGTCTACCTGCCGGCAAAGGCGGTCGCGCGCGCTGCGCCGCCGACTTCGCGCTTGTTCGTCCGCGGCGGAGCTGATAAGCACGCCGCTTGCGCTCGATCCCATGGGAGCGGGCGCGAGAACCGATAGGCTTTCGCCGCCGGCGCCTGCGCCGGCCCGCCTCTTGAACGAGGCGGCGTTGGGTTCGCGGCCTCGTCAGGCGCCGCCGACCCGAAGTTGGCGACGGAAGCTTCCCGTCAACGCCAACCTCGCCGGCGCCGCCCGCGACAACGGGCCCTTTAGGAGAAACAATGTCCGCAACCGACCCCTCCGCGCCGACGCGCGAGGATTTCGCCGCTTTGCTCAACGAAACCTATGGCGAGGACGAGGCCCTCGAAGGCTCGGTCGTCAAAGGCCGGGTCGTCGCCATCGAAAAAGACATGGCGCTGATCGACATCGGCCTGAAGACCGAAGGCCGCGTCGCGCTGAAGGAGTTCACCAATCACGGCCGCGACCCCGCCCCTGGCGTCGGCGACGAGGTCGAGGTCTACCTCGAGCGCATCGAGAACGCGCTCGGCGAGGCGGTCATCTCGCGCGACAAGGCGCGCCGCGAGGAAAGCTGGGTCAAGCTCGAACAGGCGTTCGAGAAGAACGAGAAGGTCGACGGCGTCATCTTCAACCAGGTCAAGGGCGGCTTCACCGTCGACCTCGACGGCGCCGTGGCGTTCCTGCCGCGCAGCCAGGTCGACATCCGCCCGGTGCGCGACGTCGGGCCGCTGATGAACGTCCCGCAGCCGTTCCAGATTCTCAAGATGGACCGCCGCCGCGGCAACATCGTCGTCTCGCGCCGCACCGTGCTCGAAGAGAGCCGCGCCGAGCAGCGCAACGAGATCGTCGCCAACCTCGCCGAAGGCCAGATCATCGAGGGCACGGTGAAGAACATCACCGACTACGGCGCCTTCGTCGACCTCGGCGGCATCGACGGCCTGCTGCACGTCACCGACATCGCCTGGCGGCGCGTCAACCACCCGACCGAGGTGCTGTCGATCGGCCAGCAGGTCAAGGTGCGCATCATCAAGGTCAATCACGAGACGCATCGCATCTCGCTCGGCATGAAGCAGCTGCAGGAAGACCCGTGGCTGGCGATCGACACGCGCTATTCCGTCGGCCAGCGGCTCAAGGGCCGGGTCACCAACATCACCGACTACGGCGCCTTCGTCGAGCTGGAGCCCGGCATCGAGGGCCTCATCCACGTCTCGGAGATGTCGTGGACGAAGAAGAACGTCCACCCCGGCAAGATCATCTCGACCAGCCAGGAGGTCGAGGTGCAGGTGCTGGAGGTCGACGCCGCCAAGCGTCGCATCTCGCTTGGCCTCAAGCAGACGCTGCAGAACCCGTGGGAAGCGTTCCTGGAGAAGCATCCCGTCGGCTCGACGATCGAGGGCGAGGTCAAGAACAAGACCGAGTTCGGCCTGTTCATCGGCCTCGACGGCGACGTCGACGGCATGGTCCACCTCTCCGACCTCGACTGGTCGAAGCCCGGCGAGCAGGCGATCGAAGCCTACAAGAAGGGCGACAAGGTCCAGGCCAAGGTGCTCGACGTCGACATCGAGAAGGAGCGCATCGCCCTCGGCGTCAAGCAGCTCGCCAGCGATCCCTTCTCCGCCCACAAGGCGGGCGAGGAAGGCGAGGGCGAGCTGCGCAAGGGCTCGGTCGTCACCTGCGAGGTGATCGAAGTCAAGGACGGCGGCCTCGAGGTGAAGATCGCCGGCAGCGACCTCGCCGCCTTCATCAAGCGCAGCGAGCTCGCGCGCGACCGCGCCGACCAACGCCCCGAGCGCTTCTCGGTCGGCGAGAAGGTCGACGCGCGCATCACCCAGCTCGACCGCCGCGCCCACAAGATCGCGGTGTCGATCAAGGCGCTCGAGGTCGCCGAAGAGAAGGAGGCGATCGCCCAGTACGGCTCGGCCGATTCCGGGGCTTCGCTCGGCGACATCCTCGGCGCCGCGCTGAAGGCGCGCGACAAGGCTGAAAAGGCGAAGTAGGCCGCCGCCCTTTTGATCCGCCGCCCCCTCTCGCGCGCCGCGCGAGAGGGGGCGAAGGCTCCCGCGAGGCCCATCGGCGCGGGCGGCGCGCCGTATTACGGTGACAGTGCATGCTATTGCGCTGGGCTCAGCGAGCCGCTATCAGCAAACCATGGCCCGCCTCGCTCGCCTCGTCATCCCCGGCTTGCCCTACCTCGTCACCCAACGCGGCGACGGGGGGCGGAGGGTGTTCTTCTCGGACGAGGATTACGCTTGCTACCGCGACCTTCTCGCTGAGGCGACGCAGGAGGCGCGGGTGGCGGTGTGGGCCTGGTGCCTGCTGCCCAATCATGTTCATCTCATCCTCTGTCCCGACGACGAGGACGGGTTGCGGCGGGCGCTGGCGCGCGCCGATCGACGTTACGCCGGCCTGGTTCATGCGCGGCAGCGGCGCACCGGGCATTTTTGGCAGGGGCGTTATGGCGCGGTGGCGATGGACGAGGACCATCTCGCCGCGGCCTACCGCTACGTGACGCTCAACCCGGCGCGGGCGCGGCGGGTCGCCCGCGCCGAGGATTGGCCGTGGTCGAGCGCCCGCGCGCTGCTGGGGCTCGGCGAAGATCCGTTGACCGATCTCGCCCCGGCGCGCCGGCGCTTCGCCCGCTTCGCCGACCTGCTCGAAGGCGCCGAGGATCGCCAGGCGACGGCGCGGCTGCGCAAGGGCGAGACGGTCGGCCGGCCGGTCGGCGCGCCGGCCTTCCTCGCCGGCCTCGAGGCCCGCAGCGGCCGCCGTCTGGCGCCGCTGAAGCGCGGGCCGAAGCCGCAGCGCGCGGAGATGGATTAAACGCGCTGTCGCGTTAATCGGCAGTCCGCATCGCCCGCCTCGAGCGGGAGGGCTTGGCGACGGCCCGCCTCTATCGCGGGGTCTTTCTGACGGCGGCGGGGCGCGAAATGTCGTGGCGAGCGCCTGCGCGGCGTCGCCAATATGTTATTATGTAAGAAACGTTCCAACCCGCCCAAGCCTGGGAACCGTTAGCTTGGCGCCCTTTAAGAGCCTGTTGTGTTGAGGATTTATGCACCTGATCACGACTGCCGCCTTGACCGCCTTGCTTGGTCGAAAGCGGAACGTCGCCCATGGCGGACTTCCAAGCTTCACCGGGGTCATGGAGACCGCGCACGCGCTCCCGGGACGGCTGCGCCTGCGTGCGCCAGCGCTGATCGGGAAGCGCGCGGCGGCTGACCAGCTTCAGAAGAGCCTCGCCCGCCTGGAGGGCGTTCGAGCCGTGGAGGCGAGTTCTGTGTCCGGCAGTCTGCTCGTTCGCTTCGCGCCGGATCGCGTCAAGCCCGACATGCTGCTGGGAGCCGCGATTCGCCTGCTGGGATTGGAGCGAGAAGTCCGGCGCCCGCCGCCGTCGCACATCGGAGAGGCGATCCGCCAAACCGGCGAATCTCTTAATCATGCGATTTACGAGCAGACCGGCGGAATGACCGACCTATGGACATCAGTGACCTTGCTGCTGGTGGCGGCGGGGGTTCGGCAACTCGCCGCAGGCAATTCTTTTGGCTGGCCGCTGCTGTGGTGGGCTTATCGGTCGACGTTTCCGCCCGCACGGAGCGGCGAATGAACGCCGAATTCCTCGTCGGCCAGTTGCGGAGCTGGCTTCTCAGCCCGCGGATCGTCCATCGACTGCCCGGACGATTGCGGTTGCGCGTCCCGGCGCTGAAGCAAATCGGCCACGCGCAGCGGGAGTGGGCCGACGTTTGGCGTGACCTGTTGGGCGGCATGGCCGAAATCGAATCCGTCGGGGTGGACCTGACGACGGGAAGCGTGCTGATCCGATACCATCCCGACCAGCTTACAGAAGCGGAGTTGCTCGCCTTTCTGCGGGCCGTGAATCGTCTCGCGCTCCAACATTGGGACCGGCTCGCCGCAACCCCGCCCGCAGAGCTGCCCAAGGTGCTTCAGCGGCTGGTGCGCGCCATCCGCGCCGGAGTTCGTCACCGCCTGGCGCTCGACGACAAGCTTGAGATTTCGACGGATGTTTGGACTTAAGCGCGACAGAGCGAAGGCTTGTCGGATCGTTCACGAGCTTCCGGGGCGTGTCCGCATCGATTGCCCCGGCCTCCGCCACCTGTCGGATGAGGCCGGCGCCATCGGCGGACGTCTGAAGCGCTTGCCTTCAGTTCGTTCGGCTCATGTGAGCGCGATCACCGAAAACATCCTGGTTTGCTTCGACCAAGCCAAGGGCGGCGCCCAGGATATCCTGGGCGCCGCGCAGTCGGCTCTCAACGAGTATTCTCTCGCCGTTTTCAAAGCAGAACGGACGTTGGCCGCGCATTCGACGGTGCAGGAACGGCGTCTGCAAGAAGAGTCCGCGGGCGAACTCCTGATCCGAGTGCTCGCCAGCGGCGTCACGTTGGGATTCAGCGCGCTGTCCGCTCGCGCGGCGCCCGCCACCCTTCTGGGCCGGTTCATCACGATCCCCGCCTTGACGAGTCTGTCATTGGCGTGGCCCATCCTGCGCAGCGGTTGGCGCTCGCTGACCCACAGCGGCCGGCCTAATGCCGATACCCTTAGCTCCACCGCCATTGTCGCGAGCCTGCTTTCCGGACGTGACCGCGCGGCCCTGACAATCATTGGCCTCGCCGATCTGGCCGAGCTGCTCACCGCCTACACGATGGATCGCACGCGCCACGCCATTCGCGACATGCTCGCCGTGGGCGAGGCGTACGTCTGGCGACTTGAGACGGATGGCCGGGAGGCGCAGGTCCCGGTCGAGCAGGTGCGGGTCGGGGATCGCATCGTCGTCAAGACCGGCGAGAAGATCAGCGTGGACGGGATTGTCGCGGACGGCGAGGCGGCTGTCGACCAGGCGTCGATCACCGGCGAGTTCATGCCGACGCAGAAGCAGATCGGCGACCCGGTCTTCGCCGGCACGGTCGTCAAGGCCGGCCACTTGACCATCTCGGCGACCAAGATCGGGGATGACACGGCCGTCGCGCGAATTGTTCACCTGGTCGAGGAAGCCGCGCACCGCAAAGCGACGATTCAAGCCTTCGCTGACCGCTTCTCCGCCCAGCTAATTCCGGCGAATTTCGGCTTAGCCGGCCTCGTCTACGCCGTCACGCGTAGGCCGGACCGAGCGCTGAACATGCTGATCATCGACTACTCATGCGGCGTGCGGCTTTCGACCGCCACCGCGCTATCCGCCGCCATCGCCACCGCGGCCCGCAACGGCGTCCTCATCAAGGGCAGCAACTACTTGGAGATGCTCGCCGAAGCCGACACGCTGGTTCTCGACAAGACCGGAACCGTGACGGAAGGGCGGCCACAGGTGACTTCGATCATCCCTTTGCTGCCTGGCGTCGAGGAGCGCGAGATGATCGAGCTCGCCGCCGCGGCGGAAGAAACCTCAACCCATCCCTTAGCGATCGCATTCGTGGACAGGGCGCGCCGTCAGGGTTGGGCCATTCCGAGACATGGGCCGACGCACGTCAGCATCGGGCGTGGGGTGCAAACAACCGTCGCCGGAGCGCCGGTGCACGTCGGCAATGCGCCTTTCATGCGCGAGCAGGCGATTGACCTATCGAGGGCGGAGGAAGCGGCGCGCCGCCTGATCGAGCGTGGCGAGCAGGTCAACTACATCGCCCGCGACCACGTCCTCGTTGGCTTGATGGGTATCCAAGACACGCTGCGCGAGGACATGAGGAAGTCGCTGAATCGCCTGCGTTTGCTCGGCATGGACGATATCGTTCTGCTCACCGGCGACGTGGAGCAGCACGCGGAGCTCGTCGCGACCAAGATGGCGATGGACCGTTACCAAGCCCAGGTCTTGCCAGAAGGCAAATCGGACGTGGTGCTGAGATTGCAGCAGAAGGGAAGACGTGTGGTGATGGCCGGCGACGGGATCAACGACGCCGCTGCGCTGGCCTGCGCAGATGTGGGAATCGCCATGGGAGGCATGCGGACGGACATCGCGATGGAAGCTGCGGACATCACCATCGCCAGCGACGATCCGCTGATGATCCCCGCCGCGATCCGGCTCTCGCAAAAGACGATGAGCATCGTCAGACAGAACTTCGCAACCGCCATCGGGGTCAACACCGCAGCGCTGGTGCTGGCTTCGCTCGGCCGGATGCCGGTGGTGTGGGGCGCCGCCGTCCATAATGCGACGACGGTGCTGGTCGTGTTGAACTCCCTGCGCCTGTTGCTGCACGACATGGAGCGAAGCCGATGAACGGCGACCAGCAGCCTGCCGTTACGATCGAGCACGAACTTCCCGGCCGGCTGCGCATTCGACTATCGCACGCGCTGCAGCAGCCCGAGCGCGTGCGGCGGATGGTGGCGGAGCACGCCGGCGTCGCGCAGGTTCATTACACCGCCGTCAGTCGCTCGATGCTGGTGCTCTACGATCTGAAGCAGATCTCGACCGGAGAAATCGTCATTCGCATCGCCGCGGGGCTGTCGCTGGAGCAAGACCATGCAGGCATTCGCGTTCTGACCCGCCCTGCGACGCACGAACTGACGGATTCTGCATTCTACTCGGGGGTCGCGCTGCTTGCCGCTCTCGCTTTGCGCGTCATGGGCAAGTACGCGACCGCCAGCGTCGCCCTGGAGTGGATCGCCGGCCTCGCCACGGCGGGAGCTGCTTTGAATCACGGCTTGGTGGACTATCGCTTGCGCGGGAATTTCGATCCGGAAGTGCTCACCGTGACCTATCTGCTGACCGCGTTGCTGCGCGGAAACGCGTTGCCGGCGGCGATCCTGACTTGGATCAGCACTTTCGGCCGTCATCTTGTTCGTCTGCCGGCTCGAGGGATCCTCGTTCGTCCCGCGCACGCTGACCGCCGCGCAGCTTCGCCGCGCTTTGAGGTCGCCGTGGCCCCCGACCCGACTCCGCCGGATAAAATGACGTTGCTCGGAATCGTGCCGACCATGTTGTTTCACGCGATCGCCGGCGCGGCGCCGGGACAGCATGTGAGTTTGATCGAGGAGATCCGGCAAGTTGCGAACATGCACAATCAAGTTCTGGAAGGCGTAAGTGATTTTCAACGCGGCATCCGCTTGCGTGTCCAAGGCGCGGAAAACGGCTTTGCGGAACAGTGAAAAGCGAACTGACTGAATAGGAGTGTCGGACCTATGGCAATCACTTCAGCGCATCTCACAGGATTTGTCGTCGGGCTGGGAGTCGCCGCTGCGGGTTTCTATCTTTACAAGATGAACCAGAAGCAGGTGGATGCTTGGTTGGAAAGCCAGGGCGTCCAATTTCCAGGCGCAAGCGCCAGCGATCCCAGTTCGCTGACCCTTGAGGAACTCGTTCGCCAGAAGGAGCGATTCGAAGACCTCATTGCGGAGCGCGAATATGCAGCCGAGCAGAAACCCATGGCCAAGACGGCTGAGTCGGAGGCGCGGCGCCCCGAGCCGACTCCCGCCTGACTGAATGACCAGCATCGACGCGCGGTTCGCCTCGCAACGCAAGAGCGATCGTCCACCCCATCGCCGTAATCCGCGTAATCCTTCTCCCGTTCGCGGACGGACGCGGTTCGAACGGCCGGATGAGGGTCTTCGTCGATCGGGTCTGGTTGCGGCTCGCCCTACAGGCGCGAGTCCGCCATCAGCAGCGCCGTCGCCGCCTTCTGGAACGGCTCGGCGGTGACGTCGTCGGCGAACGCCGGAACCAGTCCCCCGAAGGGCGCGGGGAAGGGAACCAGGACGCCGTAGGGCGAGGCCGGCGCCGGCGTCGCCTCTGGGGAGGGCGGATTCGCCGCCCGATCGGCGGCGGCGAGCGCGTTCACCGCCGCTATGGCGTTCCCCGCCGGCAGCGTCGGCCCATAGGCGCTGACGCCGTCTTCCAGCGGAGCGCGCGTCGCGGCGCCGGCGAGCAGCGTCGACGGCTCGGCCGCGGGCGGCGCCGTCGCGCCGATGTAATCGACCCTCACCTTGGCGAGGCCGACGCCCCGGAAACCGAGCAGGCTGGCGGCGCGCGCCGAGACGTCGACCAGGCGGTCGTTGACGAACGGCCCGCGGTCGTTGACCCGCACCACGATCGAGCGGTGATTGCGCAGGTTGGTCACGCGCGCGTAGCACGGCAAGGGCAGGGTCTTGTGCGCGGCGGTGAGCGCGCCGCCGCTGAACCGCTCGCCGTCGGCGGTGCGTCGCCCACGCAGCTCGTCGCCGTACCACGAGGCCCAACCGACCTCGCTATAGGCGGCGGCCTTCTCGGGGCGCTTGGCCGTTTCCGGCGAGTCGCCCGCCACCGCGGGCGCCGCTGTCAACAGGATCAGGCCTACCAACGCCGCGCGTCGCAAGCTCGAGCCCTCCTTGAGACGGTCGAGTTATTGCGGCCCGCGGGGCAAAAGGCAACCCCAGACGGCGCGCTTCTGTTGAGAATTGATTAACCGTACCCCGCGCCAGCCGGCGCGGCCCGCTTTCGGTCTGGCCCAAGCGGGCAGTCCGCGTTCAGGCGACGAGATCGGCGCTCGCCGCCGCGGCGGCGGCGCGCTGGATCGCGCCGGGGCACGTCTTCAGGCGCTCGCGCAGGTCGCCGACCAGCCAGCGGCTGACGCGCCCCAACGCGCGGCCGCGCTCGTGGACGAGATAGAACGGCAGCTCGACCGGCGTCTGGCCGGCGAGGACGAGCCGTTTCAGCCGTCCGGCGGCGACGTGGCTCTCGACCAGGTGGCGCGGCATGGTGCACCAGCCGAACCCGGCGAGCAGAAACTCCAGCCGGGTCGAAAGGTCGGCGAAACGCCAGATGTAGGAGCTGAGCACGCCGGCCTGGACGTTCTGGGTCATCGCGGTGCGGTCGGTGAGCACGAGCTGCACGTGGGGCTCGAGCGTCTCGCGCGCGATCGGCGCCGGCGCCCGGGCGAGCGGGTGGCTGGCGGCGACCACCGGGATCAGCGCGATGCGGGTCAGGAACTCCGCGGCGAGGTCGCGCGGCGGGCCGTTGGGCAGCGAATAGATCGCCATCCGCGCCGCGCCCTCGCGCAGACGCTGCTCGGCGCCGCCGAGCGCCTCGGTGAACAGGGTCGCCGGCAGCGTGGGGAACTCAGCGCGCAACGCCTCGAGGCACGCCATCAGGAGCGGCGCGGGAAACAGCGCGTCGACCGCCAACGTCAGCTCCGGCTCGACGTCGGCGGCGATGCTTTCCGCCCGCGCGCGCATCGCCTTGGCGCTCTCCAGGATGGCGCGCGCGTCCTTGACCGCCGCGAGGCCCGCGTCGGTCAGCGCCGGCGTGCGCCTCGAGCGGTCGAACAGCGCGACGCCGAGCGCCGCCTCCATGCTCTGCGCCGCCTGGCTGATCGCCGACTGCGCCCGCCCGAGCCGCCGCGCCGCCGCGGAAAAGCTTCCCGCCTCCGCCACGGTCACCAGAACGCGCATTTGGTCGAGCGTCAGCGGGTCGTACATCCATCGCCTCCGCTGATGGTTTACAACACTATTTTGCCGATTGAAATGATGGCGTGACGGGCTCATCTCTAGGGCCCTGAAACATTCGCCGAAAGGCAAGCCGATGACCGCCCACCTCGCCCGCCACGCGCCGCTTTCCGCCGACGCGTTCGCCCAGTTGTTCACCGACGCGCGCACCCACAACGCGTTTCTCGACAAGCCGGTGCCCGACGCGCTGCTGCGCCAGGCGGTCGAGCTGACGAAGTGGGCGCCGACCAGCGCCAACCAGTCGCCGCTGCGCCTGCTCTTCCTGCGCTCGCAGGAAGCCAAGCAGCGCCTCGCCCCGGCGCTGGCGCCCGGCAACCTCGCCAAGACGCTCGCCGCGCCGGTGGTCGCCGTCGCCGGCTACGACCTGAAGTTCTACGAGCACCTGCCGTTCCTCTTCCCCCACGCCGACGCAAAGAGCTGGTTTTCCGGCAACGCCGCCTTCGCCGAGCGCAGCGCGTTCCAGAACGGCACTTTGCAGGTCGCCTATCTCATCCTGGCGCTGCGCGCCGTCGGCCTCGACACCGGCCCAATGACCGGCTTCGACAACGCGAAGGTCGACGCGGAGTTCTTCGCCGGGACCGACGTCAAGTCGAACGTGCTGATCAACATCGGCTACGGCGACCACGCGAAGCTGTTCCCGCGCAGCCCGCGCTTCGCCTTCGAGCAGATCGCCAAGATCATCTGAGCTTAAGGCGCGATCGCTGAAGACCATCAGGGGGGCGGGCCTCGACGGCCCGCGCCGCCGGCCGCGCTCGGCCCAATCCAAGCCAATCGAGAGGCAACCATGAACCTCGCCGTCATACCCTCCGCCTGGACCTCGTATCTGCAGACCGCCTTGCGCGTCATGGCCGGCCTGCTGCTGCTCGAGCACGGCACCGGCAAGCTGCTGCATTTCCCCGAAATCCCCGGCGTCGCCGAGATGCTCGGCCCAAACCTGCTGCACGTCACCGGCGCGATCGAGCTGGTCGGCGGCGCGCTGATTCTGGTCGGCTTTCTGACCCGTCCGGTCGCTTTCGTGCTCGCGGGCTTCATGGCGGTCGCCTATTTCATGGTCCATTACCCGATGGGCTTCTTCCCCGTAAACAACCACGGCGAGCTGGCGATCCTCTTTTGTTTCGTCTTCCTCTATTTCGCCGCCGCCGGTCCCGGGCCGTTCGCGGTCGACAAGGCCTGACCGCGCCGCCCGTCTCGGAACCGGCGGCCCTCGCCGCGTTCGGACAGGGCGACGCCGCCGGCCGTCGGCTCCGCCGACCGAGGCGACGGCAGAAGTCGTAAACGTTTTGCCGATACTATCGGGGATTTGAACCAGCCGCGGCTTCCGGCGGCGGGGTTTAGAACCGGCGTCGGCAAGGACGGCTATGAAGTCGAGCGGCGGCAAAGTCGAGCTCGTGGCGGTGGCGAGCATCTGCGTTCTCTTGCTATCGGCCGAATGGCGCTTCGGGATCTTCAGCGCCGCCGCCAGGCTGACGTCCGCCGGCTCGACGGCGGGGCGGAGCTACCTCGTCGCCGCCGGCGTCGCGCTTTGGCTCGGCATGGCGATCTACAGCTTGCGTCGACGTCGCGAACTGTCGCGCGAGATTGCGGCGCACAAGAAGCTGCAGTCCGAATTCGAGGCGTCGATCGTCACCGACACGATGACCGGCCTGCCCAATCGCGGCGGCCTCGAGTTCTATCTCAACGCCGAGGCGGCGGCTCTCGCCGTCGACCAGGACCTCGTCCTGATCGGGATCTTGTTCTCGAATCTGAAGACGATCGCCAACGTGCAAGGCTTCGCGATCGCCGGGGCGATCGCGAAGGAGATCGCCGATCGCCTGGTGGCGCGCGTCCGCCTTCCCGATCTGGTCGCCGGCGTCAACGGGGAGCTCTACTACATTCTTCTTCACGGCGAGCGCGGAGCGCTGGCCGAGAGGGCCGCCGCGCTGAGCGACTCGCTCGTCGCGGCCTTGCGCAGCGTCGAGCCTCGCGGCGGCCCCAAGCTGCCGCTCGCCGTGCATGTCGGCGTCGCCGACCGATCGCTTTGCCCGCGCAACGCGACGTCGACGCTCGCCGCAGAAATGCTTCGTCGCTGCGATCTGGCGGTCCAAGAGGCCACGTTGCTCGGCGCCGGCTCGGTGGTCGTCTTCGACGAGACGATGGAAAAGTCGATCGATCGTCGCGGCGTCATCGTCGCTTCGCTCGACGAGGCGATTCGCTGCGGGCGGATCGCGCCCCATTTCCAGCCGCTGATCGAGCTCTCGGACGGTTCGATCGCCGGGTTCGAAGTCCTGGCCCGCTGGCGCCATCCCGCGCTCGGCCCGGTGCCGCCTGCGGTGTTCATCCCGATCGCCGCCGAATCGGGGCGGCTCGAAGAATTGACGCTCTCCATTCTCGACCAGGCCTGTCGGGCGGCGGCGCACTGGGCGGGCGACTTCCGCCTGGCGTTCAACGTCTCGCCGAAGTCGCTCAACAACGACCGATTCCTGCAGGACTTCATCGACATCGTGAGAAAGACCGCCTTCCCCGCCAACCGGCTCGAGGTCGAGATCACCGAGGACGCGTTCGTTCACGACGCCGATAACTTGTCGGCGCCGATCGCCAAGCTGAAGGGCGAGGGCATGTCGCTCGCGATCGACGATTTCGGCACCGGATACGCGAGCTTGCGGCACTTGCGAATCCTGCCGTTCGACAAGATCAAGATCGATCAGTCCTTCGTCGCCGACATGCTGGGCAATCCGGAAAGCCGCATGATCGTCGAGGCGATCGTCGGCCTGGGCCGGAGCATGGGGCTGACGACGGTCGCCGAGGGCGTCGAGAGCGTCGAGCAACGCGACGCGCTAAGCCGTCTCGGCTGCAAGATCGGCCAGGGCTATGTCTTCGCCCAAGCGCTGCCGGCCGAAAAAGTGCCGGCTTTCATGCGCGCGCAGCGGCAAGCCGCCGAGACGCCGCGGCTGGCGCTGGCGTCGTAATCGCGACGCTTCCGGCGCGTCCCGCGCCGGCGGCGACGGCGATCTCGGGCGAGGCTCGGCGCGCGCGGGCGGCGCGTCACCAGGGGACCGTGCGGCCGAGGTAGTCGAGATAGCGCAAGCCGCTCCTGCCTTCCTGCTCCTCGATGACGGCGACGAGGTTGGGGATGCTGTCTTCGACGCTGAGCGGAGCGTCGGGGCCTCCCATGTCGGTTCGCACCCATCCCGGCGCCATGACCAGCAAGGTTCTTCGCCCTGCGCGGGTTCGCGCGTCGAAAGAGCGCATCAGCGTGTTGAGGGCGGCCTTGCTGGCGCGGTAGACCTCGTAGCCGCCGGCGTTGTTGTTGGCCACGCTGCCGAGCCCCGACGACATGACGCCGATCGTCCCGTCCGGCGTCACCAGGTCCTGCAGCCGCTCGATGACGCGCATCGGGCTGAGGGCGTTGGTCGTCAGCACGCGCACGAACTCTTCGGTCGACGCCTCGCCGATCGTCTGCCGAGGGTCGTTGGTGACGCCGGCGTTGACGAACAGCAGCTCGAACTGGCGCTGGGCGAGGCGGGCGCGGAGCGCGCCGACCTGTTCGGGGTCGACGATGTCGACCGTCTCGACCTCGAGCCGCCCGCCCGACGCTTGCGCGAGCGCGTCAAGCTTCGTCCGGCTTGCGCCGCGCGCGGTCGCGACGACGCTCCAACCGCGCTTGAGCAACTCCGCGGCCATCGCGTAGCCGAGGCCGCGCGAGGCGCCGATAAGCAGAACGCGCTTGGGCGAAGAGGAAATTGTCATAACTGCGCTCCCGTCGATGCTGGGCGCCGAAGCGCGCCGTCGAGCGCCGCGAGGATGCCCACAGGAAGGCGACGACGGCGCTTGTCGGGCAGATAGCCATCGACGCGCCCGGCGAAAGAGGCGCCGGACTCAAATTCGCGTCGCTACCGCGCCGCCCGCCAGTATCGTCCGCCGGTCAGCGGCCGCGGCGCGCCGGTGGTGGTCGGCAGCGAGATCGGCAGGCCGGCCAGCGAGCGCAGCGCGAGATAGGCGAAGCACTGCGCCTCGACCACGTCGCCGTCGAAGCCGATCGCCTCGATCGGCTCGACCGGCGTCGCGAGCCGCGCCGCCAGCGCGCGCATCAGCGTCGGGTTGCGCCGCCCGCCGCCGCAGACCAGCCAGCGTTTCGGCGCGCGCGCGAAAGGACGCGCGGCGGCGGCGGTCGCCTCGACGGTGAAGGCGGCGAGCGTCGCCGCGCCGTCGGCGTCGCTTAAGCGTTCGACGGCCCGCAGGGCGGCGACGAAATGGTTGCGGTCGAGCGATTTCGGCGGCGCGCGATCGAAGAACGGGTCGCGCATCAGCGCGGCGACGATCGCCTCATCGACGCGGCCGGAAGCGGCGAGCCGGCCGTCCTCGTCGCGCGCGAGGCCGAGCCGCCGGCCGACGAAATCGTCGATCGGCGCGTTGGCCGGGCCGGTGTCGAAGGCGACGATCTCGCCGTCCCCGCCGAGATAGGTGACGTTGCCGACCCCGCCCCAGTTGAGCACCATCAACGGCCGCGCGAGCGAAGCGCACATCGCAGCGTGATAGAGCGGCGCCAGCGGCGCGCCTTCGCCGCCGGCGGCGACGTCGGCGGCGCGGAAGTCGTCGATCACGTCGATTCCGAGCGCCGCCGCGGCGCGCGCGCCGTCGCCGAGCTGGCGGGTGAAACGCTCGCGCGGCCGGTGCAGCACGGTCTGGCCGTGCATCCCGACCAGCGCGACAGAGCGCCGGTCGACGGCGAAGTCGGCGATAAAGCGCTCGATCGCCGCGACATGCGCGTCGGTGACGGCGGCTTCGAGCTCGACCAGCGGCGTCATGGCGCGGGCGGGGTCGGCGACGACCTCGCGCAGCGCCGCTGCGACTTCAGCGGGGTAGGGATAGGTCGCGCCGGGTCCGGTCTCGACGCGCGCGCGCCCGTCGCTGACGATCAGCGCGACGTCGATTCCGTCCATCGAGGTGCCGCTGATCGCGCCGATCGCCGCGGCGCGCGCGCCCTCCGCGGCGCTCACCGGCCTTCGCCCTGATGCGCGCCGGGGACCCACAGCACGTCGGCGCGCCCGCGATCGTTGGCGTAGCGCGCGGCGACGAACAGGTAATCCGACAGGCGATTGATGTACGCGAGGGCCGGCGCGCCGATCGTCTCGCCCGGCTTCTCCTTCAGCGCGACGATCCGTCGCTCGGCGCGCCGGCAGATCGCGCGCGCCTGGTGCAGGGCCGCGGCGGCCGGCGTCCCGCCGGGCAGCACGAACGAATTAAGCGGCGCCAGCTCGGCGTTGAGCGCGTCGATGTCGCGCTCGAGCCGTTCGACCTGGCTCGGCGCGACCCGCAGCCGCTTGTCGGCGTCGCCCGGCTTCGGCGGCGCGCAAAGGTCGGCGCCGAGATCGAACAGGTCGTTCTGCGCGCGCGCCAGCGTCGCCTCGATCGCGGCGAGCGCGAGATCGCGCGTCGCGCGAATGGTCAGCCGGGCGGCGCCGATCGCGCAATTGGCTTCGTCGATCTCGCCGAACGCTTCGACCCGCGCGTCGTGCTTCGAGCGCCGCTGGCCGTCGCCGAGGCCGGTCGAGCCGTCGTCGCCGGCGCGGGTGTAGATCCGGTTGAGGCGCACCATCGCTCGCTCCTGACCCAAGTCGCTCGCGGGTCGGCGCGCGGAGCCCCCTCTCCCCGCTCGCGGGGAGAAGGCGGGGCGAGGGGCGTGGCGAGTTCATGCGTCGCCTCTCCGCTCGCCCGGCCCCTCATCCTAACCTTCTCCCCGCTCCGCGGGGAGAAGGGACGGCGCGTCGTCCCGATTGCGACTCCGCTCTATCGGATTCGCCTCGACCTCGCGAGGGCGGAAGACTCAGTCGCGCCTGAGCAGGCGTTCGAGATAGTCGCGCTCGTCCTGGGGGCGGTTGGGGTCGGCGAGGCGGCGGCGGAGCTCTTCCAGGACGCGGCGCGCGCGCTCGGCGACGTCGGCGCCGCCGTTGAGCGATCCCTCCAGCGCGCCGCCCTGGTCGCCGCGCTGACGGCCGAGCGGGTCGCGCCCCAAGCGCGGATCGCCCGGCCGCCGGCCGGCGGCGACGTATCCGCCCGGCCCGCCGCCGCGCATCTGCTGCGCCATGCCTTCGGCGCCCTGGCGCAGCGCTTCGAGCGCGCGTCCCTGGGCCTCGACCGCGCGGCCCTTGCCGGTCTCGCCGCCCTGCGCTTCGCCGAAATCGTCTTCGCCGCCCGGCTGTCCCTGGCCTTGCAGCCCCTCGCCCTGGGCCCCCTGGTCGCCTTGGCCGCTGAGGTCGCCTTCGGCCTCCTTCATCGCCCCCTCGGCTTCGTCGAAGCCCTTTTCTCCCTTCATTCCCAGCGCCTTGAGCTGGCGGCGCAGCGCCTCGAGCCGGTCGCGCAAGGCGCGCTGGCGCTGCTCCAGCGACTGGTCGGCCTGCTGGTCGTCGCCGCTGTCGGGCGGGGCGGCGCCCGGCGGCGGCGCGTCGCGACGCGAACGCTCGCGCTGGTCGCGACGGAAGGTGTCGTCGCGCAGCGCCTGCTGGTCGCGCAGCAGCTTCTCCAGCTCGCCGATCTGTTTGCGCAATGCGCGTTCCGCCGGCCCCTCCGCCTGGCGCGCGCTGCGCAGGTTCTCGAACATGCCTTGCAGGCGGTCGAGCATCGCCTCGGCGTCCTGCCGCGCGCCGGAGCGGGCGGCGCCCTCGAGGCGATCGAGCAGGCTTTCGAGGTCCTGCTCGACCATCGGCTCGGCGTCCGCGCCGGCGGGCGGCGCCTGCTCAGCGAGGTCGCGCAGATAGCGCTCCGCGGCGTCGCGCAACTGTTGGGTCAGCGCGCGGATTTCCTCGTCGCTGGCGCCACGCTGCAGCGCCTCGCGCAGCTTCTGTTCGGCGGCGCGAAGGTCGCGCTGCGCCTGGGAGGCGTCGCCGTCCTCGATCTCGGTCGCCATCGCCCACAGGAGATCGGCGACAGCGACGAGGTCGGCGTCGCCTTGCGCCCTCGCCAGTCGCGCCGCGACGTCGCGCAGGCCGAGGTAGACGCCGGCGGGCGTCTGGAACGCGTCCGGGGCGATCGTCAGCGCCGCGAGCGCCTTGGCGAGGCGCGGCGGATCGTGGTCGGGATCGAGGATCAGGTCGCGGCGCTGCTCGACCAGCGCGCGCGCGAGCGGATTGTGGAACGCGCGTTGCGGCAGCGTGACGACGATGGGCGCGCTGGCGCCCGTCTCGCCGGAAACGCCGGTCGCCTTCAGCGTCATCGTCGCCGACGCGCCCGCCCAGGGGTGCTCGGAGAGGTCGCTGGTGGTCGTCGCCTCGCCGACGCCGTTGGCGGCGCTCGGCAGTTGCAGCGGCAGCTTCGGCGGCGGCATGAGCGACCGCGCCGCCGGCGCGCCGCCGGCGCCGTCCGGCCGGGCGAACTCCGCCTCGGCGCCGGCGACGCCGTAACGGTCGCCGACGGCGTAATGCAGCGTCAGCGAGCCGCTGAGATTGGCGCGCGGCGGCTCAGTGAGCGCGATGGTCGGCTTGCCGCCGGGGATGACGCCGATGTCGAAGCGCGCCAGCGGCGCGCCGTCGCGGGTGAGCGCGAAGACGCCGTCGCCCTTGATCGTCCAGCGTCGCTCGTTCGGCGCCGGCGGCGTCTTTGCGGCGGCGTCGGCGGGCGCCGGCGCGAGCCCGCCCTCGACGCGCGCGCCGATCGTCGCCGGGTCGGCGCGCAACGCGAGGATCGAGCCCTCGGGAACGACGATGCGGTCGCCCGGCGCGCCCTTGGCGGCGAAGTCGAGCATCACCGGCGGCTTGCCGGTGTAGCCGGGCGGATCGATCCAGGCGTCGAGGCGCGCAGCCGCGGCGGCGGGGAAGGCGCCGCGCCAGTCGAACGCCGCGGCGAGCCGGCCATAGCGTTCCGGCCCGGCGACGATCGCCGCGGCGAAGGCGAGGATGAGCGCGGCGAAACGCAGCGCGCGCGGGTCGCGCAGCGCCATGCGCGGCGAGGGCAGGGCGGGTCGGATCGCCGCCACCTGCCGGGCGAGCCGGTCGCGGTGGAGGCGCCACAGCGCCTCGGTCAGCCCGTCGCCGTGGTCGACGGCGAGCCGATCGGCGAACGACGCGGCGGGATGATGCGGCGCCTCGGCCTCGCGGTCGACGCGCGCCAGCGTCTCTTCGCGCGTCGGCCGCTTGAGCCGGGCGATGGGCGCCAGCGCGGCGACGAACAGCGCCGCCAACGCGGCGACGCCGACGACCCGCCCGGCGCGCGGCAGCGCGAGCCACAGGCCGAGCCACGAAAGGGCGAGGAACAGCGCGACCAGCGCTCCCGCCCAGGCGAGCCGCGGCCAAAGCCGTTCGAAGACGAGCGCCGCGGCGGCGCGGCGCGTCAACGCCGCGAGCGCCGCGCTTGCGCTCGCCCGCGTCTCATTCCGGCCCGGATCATCCGCCTGTCGCGAAGCCAAAGCGCTCCTCCTCGGCGACGCGCGCTGCGCCGCGGAAGCTTCGCTCAACCCTCACGTCAACCAAGGCGGAATTTTGTCCAGGCCGATCAAGTCGGCGTAACTCGGCCGCGGCCGCACCACCGCGTATTCGCCGCCCTTGACCAGGACTTCCGGGATCAGCAGGCGCGAATTGTAGGTCCCCGCCTGAACGGCGCCGTAGGCGCCCGCCGACATCACCGCGATGATGTCGCCGGCCTTCGGTTCGGGCAGGTCGCGGTCGAGGGCCAGGAAGTCGCCGCTCTCGCACACCGGCCCGACCACGTCGGCGCGCAGCCGCCGCGCGTCGCGCCGCGGCTCGGCGACCGGCCAGATTTCGTGAAAGGCCTCGTAGAGGGTCGGGCGGACGAGGTCGTTCATCGCGGCGTCGACGATGACGAAGTTCTTCGCTTCGCCGCGCTTGACATAGAGGACCGTGGCCGCCAGCAGGCCGGCGTTGCCGACGATCAGCCGGCCGGGCTCGAAATAGAGCTTGCAGTCGAGGTCGCGGGTGCTGCGCGCGACGATCTCGGCGTAGCGTTCGGGGACCGGCGGCGGATCGTTGTCGAAGCGATAGGGGATGCCGAGGCCGCCGCCGAGGTCGACATGGTCGATGTCGTGCCCGTCGGCGCGCAACGCCCGCACGAAGTCGGCGAGCAAGGAGAAGGCGCGGTCGAACGGCCGCATGTCGACGATCTGCGAGCCAATGTGCATGTCGACGCCGCAGACCTTGAGGCCGGGCAGGGCGCGGGCGCGCGCGTAGACCGCTCGGGCGCGCGCGATCGGCACGCCGAACTTGTTCTCCGCCTTGCCTGTCGCGATCTTGGCGTGGGTCCGCGCGTCGACGTCGGGATTGACGCGGATGGCGACGCGCGCCGCGGCGCCGCGGGCGCGGGCGACCTCGGACAGCCTCTCCAGCTCTGGCTCGGATTCGACGTTGAAGCAGAGGATGTCCGCGTCGAGCCCGAGCGCCATCTCGGCCTGCGTCTTGCCGACGCCGGAAAAGACGATCCTTTCGCCCGGAACGCCGGCGGCCCGCGCGCGCGCGAGCTCGCCGCTGGAGACGACGTCCATGCCGGCGCCGAGGCGGGCCAGAGTCTTCAGCACCGCCTGGTTGGAGTTCGCCTTCATCGCGTAGCAGATGAGCGCCGGACGGTCGGCGAAGGCGGCGCGGAAGACCTCGAAGTGGCGCTCGATGGTGGCGGTCGAATAGCAATAGAAGGGCGTGCCGACCTCGCGGGCGATCGCCGCCAGCGCGACGTCCTCGACGTGCAGCGCGCCGCCGCGGTAGGCGAAATGGTGCATGATGCGAAAGCGTCAGAGAAGCGGGTCGAGGACGAAGGGCGTCTTCGGGGCGGTGATCGGCGGCACCTTGCGGTGGGCCTGGGGGGTCGCCGAGTCGGTGGGCGCGGGCGTCGGCCTATTGACCGCGCTGGCGTCGGGCGCCGGCTCGAGCGGACCCTTGCGGCCGCAGCCGGAGACGGCGAGCGCCAAGCCGGAAATCACGAGCAGCGCGACGGCGCGTCGGGAGAGAACACGGGATGCGGCTGAGGTCACGGGACGGCTCCGGCGATTGCGGCGCACTATAGCGAAAACCCCCGCCGATGCGAGGGGAAAACGGACGCAGGCGCTGGGCCGCGGCGACGGCGGGCGGGGGCGCGGCTCCATTTCGAAACCGCCTCGCGGCGGCATAAATGGCGCCATGGCCGACGAACCGGAAAGCCTCGTTCTCCAGCTCTTGCGCGGCATTCGCGCCGACATGGCGACGAAGTCCGATGTCAACGCGCTGCGAGTCGACGTCGCTTCGGACTCGGCGGCGATGCAGGCGGAGCGCAAGGCGACTCGCGAGCGGATCGCCGGCCTGCGGCGCGCGGCGGTTGAACGCCACTCCGCCGTGATTGGCCACGGCGCGCTCATCAGCGAGCTTGAAGCGCGCGTGCGCCAGGTCGAGCGGCACTTGAACCTGCCGGCGCTCGACGCCGGTTGAGCCGCTCGCGCTTGCGCCCGCCCGTCGTTTGCAGCCTTGCCGCGATGACTCGCGGCGCCTGTGTCGCTTCCTCGGCTTGCCGTAATCCAATGAAATGCACTACAGGATTGTAAAATGAGCGTGACGGGTTTCGCGGGAGGCGCCGCGCCGTCTCCGATCACGCCGCCTTCGATCGCCCCTGCCCGACAAAGCTGTCGCGGATGTGGCGCGCGAGGCCCTGCGTTATCGGGCTCGCCGGGGCGCGCGGCAGATGCAGGTTGATCGCGAAGGTCGCGAGGTCCGGCAGGCCTGACTGCGGCGTCAGAATATCGACCCCCGGCGGAACCGTGGCGGCGAGCGAAGCGGTCACGGCGAGGTCGGTCAGCACGGTCGCCGTGATCGCCTCGACGCCGCCATTGCCGTACACCGTCCGCCAGGCCAACCCTGCGCGGCGCAGGGCGTCGAATACGACGGGGCGAAACGCGCAGGTGTCGCTGACGATCGAGAGCGGCAGTGGACGCTTCAGATAGGCTTCGCCCCCTTTGCCGCCGATCCAGACGAGGCGCTCGATCGCGAGGCATTCGCCCTCCGACCGGCCGGCGGGCTCCTCGATGATCGCGAGATCAATTTCGCCGGCCGCCAGGGCCTCAGCAAGCAATGGCGAGGTCAGGCAGACCAGCGAAACATCCACGTGCGGATATTCCTGCGCGTACGTCTTCAGGACCGGCGGCAGGTAGGTGGTGACGAGATCGTAGGGCATGCCGAGCCTGACTTCGCCGGTGAAGGCCGGCGTGGTGATCTCGGCCCAGATCTCGTCATTGAGCCCCAGGAAGCGCCGCGCCTTGCCGAGCAGCCGTTCGCCGGCGTTGGTCAGCGTCAGCCCGCGCCGGTTACGCTCGAACAGGGGGCAGGCGAAGGCGTCCTCCAGGCGCTTGATCTGTTGGCTGACGGCGCCCTGGGTCAGGCGCAGCGCATTGGCCGCCGCGGTCATGCTGCTGGTTTCGGCGACGGTGACGAAGCTGCGGATGAGCGCGGTGTCGAGATTGCGGGTCATGGTCATCCATTACGATCGGTAATGTCGCATATCATATACATTCGCTTTGCTAATGCAAACCGCGCCCCTATCGTGCCGATCGAACTTCGCCGGAGGCGAACATGTCCTTGCTCGCTCGTCAGTCAACCGCGCCGACGATACGATCGGACCGCGGACCCTCGCGCGGCCTGATCGCGTTCCTGCTCACGCTGCGCGGCGAATGGCGCGTGCGGCGGCAGATCGCCAGCGCCCAGATGCTCGATTGCGCTTCGCTGCGCGACATCGGCCTGGCGCCGGGCGGCCTCGAGAGCGCGGTTCGCCACGGCCGCGGGCGGGAGCTCTCGTTCTGACGGCCCGACGGCTTTGTCGCGTCACGGCTGGGATCGCGGCGACAGAGCATTCAATTGTCGGCGGCGTCTTGCGGCTTCGCTCTTGGCTTCGGGCCGCGGGGAAGCGGCCGGCGCGCCCGTCCAGCGCGGCGAGAAAAGCCTCGAAGCCCGCCGGCCGGCCGACGCTCTCGCCTTTGCGCAGCCGCTCGGTCGCGCCGCGGTCCTCGGCGCCTTCCCGGAGAGCGGCGAAGCGCGCGAAGCGTTGGCGGGCCGGCGCGAGGTCGGTCGGCGGGTCCTCGCCAAGGCCGACCAGCGCGCGGGCGCTCGATCGCGGCCCGTCCTCGGCGCTCGACCAGCCGGGCGGGCGCGGAATTGAGCTCGGCGTAGCGGCCATGGACTCGCGCCGGCGCCCGCAGCGCCTGACCCGGCCAATCGATTGCGCGTGAGCGTTGACTTTCCGGGTCGTCTCTCAGCCCCTGGTCCTCAAAACGGGACCCGCTTCGGGGATGCTTGCCGCCTTGCGTCGAACCCGAACTTCCATGGGCGGAAACCCGTAACGTTTTCGGAACGCGCTCGAAAAATACTGGCTCGAATTGAACCCGCAGGCGAAGGCGACCTCGGTGACGGATGTAGCGTCCTCTTCCAGCAACTTCCGGCGCGCCTGTTCGAGACGGAGGTTCTGCAGGAACTGCATCGGCGACATGTTTGTCAGCCGTTTGCAGTGGTCGGCGAAGCGGGTCCGCGAGAGCCCGCACTCGTCAGCCATGGCGTCGAGCGTCCACGCCTGGTTCAGGGCGTAGGCGAGGCGACGCAGGAAAATCGACACTGTGCGCTGCGACGATGAGAGACTCGGATCGAGCTTGGGTTCCTGCGCGACCAGCCGTTCCAGCAAGCTCAGCATGATGGAGTTGATCGCCAACTTGAGCCGCGTCTCGCCGTTCTGAGGCTCCTGCCCGAGCAGGATCGGCGGAACCGCTTCAAACGCCCGGCATAGATCGGCGCCCCCATCCCAGACGGGCTGGTCGTTTTGCGTCAGCAGCCGGCCGAGCATCTCGGCTTCGCTCGGCGACAACACCATCCAGACGGGCCAACGCCAAGGCTCGCTCGGGCGGCGCAAACCGCCGTCGAGAATGATCCACAAGAGCCGGCTCGGTCCAACCTTGGGGTTGCCGATCGAGTGGAGCTGCCAGGGCCGAATGATGATGAACTGGCCTTGCTCGAAAGAATATGAAACGTCGTCGACGATGAGATCCAACCGCCCGCGCGCCAGATAGGCGATCTTGAACCCCTCGTTGCAATGGCGAGCCAGACCCCAATCCTGATCGTGGCGGGCGTCCCAGTAGCCTACCGTGCAGATGCCCGGCAGGCGGTCCCCGAGCGGCGCGCCAGGGTAACTGCCGCGCGTCCAGGCGTGGAGATCCACCTCGCCGCTGCGGGCGGCCGCCTGAAGATCGCGGCAGTTGTCGGCGTAGAGCAAAGAGCCTGGATGACGGAAGACGCTGGGTCTGTCCAGCAACAGCAGGGCGCTCATGTGCTTGTTCACCGCCGCCTCCCGCGCCGCCCGCGGCGAGCGGCGTTTAAGAAATTTACCAGTTGGCGCGGCTGGAAGCAATCTGACCGGGCCTGTGAGACGGTGTCGCCAAGCTAAGCCGCTTCGTCCAGGCGGGTGGGAGGCGATAGCTCGAAAGGGAGGGAGCGAAGTGAAACTCGCTATCAACCTGCTCGTCCTTGGGTCGGAGATCACTCTCGATCATCGCCGGCAGTTGGAGACGATCAAAGCTTGCGGCTTCGACGCCGTCGAAGTTCCCGTGTTCACGGGCGCGACCGCGCGTTACGCAGAGCTCGGCCGCCTCCTCGCCGACATCGGCCTCGCCGTCGGCGCTGCGGCGATCGCCACCGTCGAGGCCAATCCGGTCAGCCCGGACCCCGCCGTCCGCGCGAACGCCCGGGACCGGCAGCGCTGGCTGGTGGACTGCACTGCGGCGATGGGCGGCGAGCTGATCGCCGGCCCGCTTCATTCGCCTGTCGGCGCGTTCACCGGAGAGGCCGCGACGGAAGCCGAACGGGCGCGCTGCGTGGAAGCGATGCGGGCGCTCGCCGACGTTGCGGCGCAAGCTGGCGTTCGCATCGCGCTCGAGGCGGTCAATCGCTTCGAATGCTACATGATGTCGACGATCAGCGAGGCGTCCGCGCTCTGTCGCGCGATCGACCGGCCGAACCTCGGCTATCTCTTCGACACCTTTCACGCCAACATCGAGGAGAAGGACCCGGTCGCCACCTACGAGCGCTATCACCGGGAGATCAGCCATTACCACGTTTCCGAGAACGACCGCGGCATCCCGGGCGCCGGCCACGTTCCCTTCGCCGCTCATTTCGACGCGCTGCGTCGCGCCCGCTATGACGGCTGGCTGACGGTGGAGGCCTTCAGCCGCGCCGTGCCTGAGATCGCCGGGGCGACTCGGATCTGGCGCAATCTCTTCGACAGCAACGATGAGCTCTTCAGGCGGAGCGCGGCTTTCGTCCGCGACCAGTGGCGCGCCGCCGGCGAGCGGCTTCAAGCCGGCGCATGATCATGGCGGCGGAGATCGCGCTCGAAATGCGGGCGATCACCAAACGCTTCCCGGGCGTGGTCGCATTGAGCGCGGTCAGCTTCGATTGCCGGCGTGGCGAGATCCACGCGATCTGCGGCGAGAACGGCGCCGGCAAGTCCACGTTGATGAACATTCTCGGCGGCAATTACCGCCCGGACGGCGGCGAAATCAGGCTCGACGGCAAGCCGGTGCGGTTTCGTCATCCGCAGCAGTCGCGGGCCGCCGGCGTTTCGATCATCTATCAGGAACTGAGCCTGCTCCCCCATCGGACGGTGGCGGAGAATGTCTTCCTCGGCGTCGAAATCGCCCGGCGAGGCGTCCTCGCCACTCAGGCGATGCGCGCGAGAACCAAGGAGCTTTTGGCGAGAATCGGCAGCGCCATCGACCCTGGCGCGCCGGTGTCGAGCCTCTCCATCGCCTCGCGGCAGATCGTCGAGATCGCCAAAGGCCTGCTGCTCGACGCCCGCATTCTCGTGCTGGACGAGCCGACGGCGGCGCTCGAAGATCGCGACGCTCAGAAACTGTTCACGCTGCTGCGCGACCTGAGACAGTCCGGCATCGCCATCGTCTACATCTCCCACCGTCTCGCCGAGGTGACGGAGATCGCCGACCGCATCACGGTTCTGAAGGACGGCGCCAAGGTCTGGACCAAGCCGCGATCGGAAATCGACCTCGGCATGATCGTCTCCGCGATGGTGGGGCGAGACCTCAGCGACTTCTATCCGAAGCGGCCGGCGGGCGCTCCCGGCGCGGCGATCCTGTCGGTGCGCGACGCTTCCAACGCCGCGCTCCACGACATCAACCTCGAGGTGCGGGCGGGCGAGATCCTCGGCGTCGGCGGGCTGGAGGACTCGGGCAAGGCTGAGCTCGCGCGCGCCATATTCGGCGACGCGCCCTTCGCCTCGGGGTCGATTCGGATTGCGGGCGGCGCGCTCGACGCCCATTCGCCGCGCGCCGCCATCGCCGCCGGCGTCGGCTACCTGCCGAGCGACCGCAAGCTCGAAGGCTTGGCGATGAAGCAGTCGGTGCGCGACAACGCGCTCCTCGCGCTTCACGCCATGCGACGGCTGCTGTCGATTCCTGGACGCGGCGGCCTGGCCGCCGACGCCATCGACAAGCAACTCGTCGCGCGAAACGTTCGAGCCGCCGATTTCGGACAGCAGATCGCGTCGCTCTCCGGAGGCAATCAGCAGAAGGTCATCCTTTGCCGTTGGCTCGCCCATGATTGTCGTCTGCTCGTCTGCGTGGAGCCGACGCGCGGCATCGACATCGCCGCCAAGGCCGCCGTCTACGAGACGATGCGCGCCTTCGCCGACGCCGGAAACGCGCTCATCGTCGTGTCCTCGGATCTTCCCGAGCTGATCGGCGTCAGCGATCGCCTCGTCGTCATGCACGAAGGGCGGATCGTCGGGGAGCTGCCGCGCGGTTCGACGGAAGAAGAGATCATGCGCTTGTCTCTTGGGTTGGGTTGCCGCGACCCGGCTGGGAGAGAATCGGCGTGACCGCAGCATCTCCTTTCCGCCGCGCTCTTCCTCGAAGGGGCGGATCAATCGCCTCCCTGCTCACGATCTTGTCGCTTGCGATCTATGTCGGCGCGGCGCTGGCCACCGGCCAGATCTCGCAGCTTTCTTACGAAGGCGTCGTCGGATTGGCCCAGCGCACCGTGGCGCTCGGTCTCGTCGCCCTCGGTCAGACGTTCGTGATCCTCGTCGCGTCGATCGACCTGTCGGTGGCGACGCTCGTCAGCACGGTGGCGGTGCTCGCTTCTTTCCTGATGAAGGGCGATCCGGCGATGATCGCGCCGGCGGTCGCCGTCTGCCTGGTCGTCTCGGCGGCGCTCGGACTCGTCAACGGGGCGCTCGTCGCCTACGCCGGCGTCAACTCGCTGATCGCGACGCTGGGCGCCGGGCTGGTCGTCCAAGGCGTTCTCGCCGCCTCATTCACCTACCTGCCCGGCTCGGTCGCCCCTCAGTTCCTGGCGCTCGCTTACAAGGGCCCGTTCGGCGTCTCCTACGCGATATTGATCTTCGCCGCGCTCGCTCTCGGCTCCTCCTTCGTATTGTCGCGGACGCTGTTCGGCGCGCGCATCTTCGCTGTCGGCGGCAACCTGGCCGGAGCGCGGCTGGCCGGCATCCGCACCGAGCGCTACGTCGTCGCCGCCCATCTGATCTGCAGTCTGATGGCCGGCGTCGCCGGGCTCTATCTCGCGGCGCGGCTGCAGTCCGGGACGCCTTGGATCGGCCGAGACGGGATTTACGATCTCGAATCGATCGCCGTCACCGTGATCGGCGGAACCGTCCTGTCCGGCGGCCGCGGCGGCGTTGCGGGCACGGTCGCAGGCGTGCTGCTGTTCGCCTGTCTCGACGGCGCCTTCAACATGCTGGGCGTCGACGCCTTCTTCAAGCAGGTGCTGCGCGGCGCCATCGTCATCGCCGCCGTCGCCGTGCACGCGGCGCGCACCAAGGGACATGTGGCATGAGCGCGCGCGCCATTCTTCGCGCCTTGCGGCAGCGCCGTCTCGGCGTCTCGATCAATATCGGCCTGGTGGTTTTCGTGGCGCTCTACGGCGCCATCGTCCTGGTTCAGCCCAACTACCTCGAGCCGGGCTTGGCGATGAACTTTCTGCGCCGCGCCGCGCCTCTCGTCATCCTCGCCGTCGGCGCGCTTTACGTCATTCTGACCGGCGGCCTCGACCTGTCGGTCGGGTCCACCGTCACATTGGTGGTGCTCGCGGCTTCAATACTCATCAACGGCGATCCCGCGCGCACGTGGCCGGTCATCCTGCTGCTCTACGGCATGGGCCTCGTGATCGGGATCAGCAACGGCGTCATTGTCGCCTTCCTCAAGGTGCCTTCGATCATCGCCACGCTCGGCATGATGCTGCTTGTCAACGGCGTCGCGCTGAGTTGGTCGGGCGGCGCGCCTAGAGGCGACTTGCCGGACAATTTCCGCAACATCGGGCGGCTGGTGCTCACCGACGCGCCCGTCGTGGGCAGCCTGCCGATCGCCGTCCTGGTGCTTGCGGCGGTCGTCGCGCTCGGCTGGTGGGGGCTCGCCGGCACGCTGTTCGGCAAACGCGCTCTGGCCATCGGCGACAATCCGCGCGCCGCCGAGCTCGCCGGCGTTCCCTGCCGCGCCACGCGCGTCGCCGCCTTCGCCGTGTCGTCGCTCAGCGCCGTGACGGCGGGCATTCTCGTCGGCGGTTTCTCGGGCGTGTCGGTGATCGCGGGCAAGGGCATGGAGATGCAAGCTATCGCCGCCTGCGTCATCGGCGGCGCCGACTTGCTCGGCGGTCGCGGCGTCATCGCCGGCGCGGTGTTCGGCGCCGTCAGCCTCTTCGCCCTGTTCACGTTGCTCAACCTGCTTGGACTGCCGCAGGCGCTGCGCGACAGCGTCCAGGGCGCCGTCCTTGTTCTCGCCGTCGGCGCCAGCGTGTGGCGCAACGGAAAGGCCACGTGACCGACAACGACTCAAGAACCGCCGCGACCGCGGCGACATAATTCCCGCCTCGGTGGGAAAACATGAGGGAGATGAAGATGAAGACTGTTACGCGGCTTGCGGGAAGCCTTCTGATTGTGGCGTTTGCGGCGCCCGCCGTCGCCCAGGAATTCGACAACGCAGCGGAATTCCAGAAGCAGCGCGCGCAGCTGGCGGCGACGCCGAACGGGCCGGCGGGGCAGCCGTGGGCGCAGCACCTCGGCGATTCGATGGTGGACACCGCCAAGTACAAAAAGGCGGGCCCCTACCGGATTTGCTTCTCCAACGCTGGCCTGTTCAACCCTTGGCGTGTGGTGGGTCTCAACAATTTCAAGGCTGAGGCCGAGCTTCACAAGGACCTGATCAAGGACCTGGTGATCGTCGACGCCGAAGGCAAGGACGACAAGCAGATTTCCGACATCCAGTCGCTGGTGAGCGGCGGAAGCTGCGACATCCTGATCGTGTCGCCCAACACCACCGCCGCCGTCACGCCCGCCGTGGAAGCCGCTTGCCAGAAGCTTCCGGTGATCACCTTCGATCGCGGCGTCGCCACAACCTGCCCGGTCACGCACATTCATCCGGTGGGCGGCTACGGCTTCGGCATCGCCTCGGCCGAGTTCATCGCCTCCAAGCTCAGCAAGGGCGCCAACGTTCTGGCGCTCCGCATCATGCCGGGCGTCGACGTTCTCGAGAACCGCTACTCCGCCGCCAAGCGCATCTTCGACGAGAAAGGCATCAAGATCATCGGCTCGGAGTTCACCGGCAGCGACCGCGCCAAGACCAAGGCGGTGGTGGAGGACTACATCAACCGGGGCGTGAAGATCGACGCCATCTGGATGGACGCCGGCGACACCGCCTCGGCCGCTCTTGAGGCCTTCGAGGACGCCGGCCGCCCCTATCCGGTGATCAGCGGCGAGGATCAGCAGGACTTCTTGCGCAAGTGGAAGAAGGAAAACCTCACCGCGATTGCGCCGTCCTATCCCACCTATCAGTGGCGGACCCCGATCATCGCGGCGCTGGAGATTCTCGCGGGCCAGCCGGTGCCCGGTCCCGAATGGGTTCTGCCGCAGCCGGCCATCACCAAGGACATGCTTGACAAGTACATCGACCCGCGCATGCCGGCGCTGCACTACAGCCTGTGCGGCTGTCAGGACCTGCCTGGTTATCCCGAGCGCTGGGGCGGAACGAAGTAACGCTCGCCCGACTGGAAATGGCCGCCGCGCGCGTCGGCGCGGCGGCCGACCTCGCAACGAAGAAATCGCCTCGCGCGGCCCCGCCGCGCGGGGCCATTTTAAATTACGGACCATCGCGCATTGCGATGACAGAATATTCGCTCCCCGATTCCAAAGCAGGTTAAGGTGACAGTGTATTCAATTGTCAGCGGGACGGCGGAGCAGAGGGACCGGGGCTGGGCGCGAGAACCGAGGCCCAGACGGAAACGCCGGCTTTGCGCGCCGCGCCTGCGCGAAGATCGCAATAGGCCCATCGTCCGCGTCGGAGAAGAACGCGCGCCGGCCCCCGTTTCCGCGCCGGGTCGCGGGATCGGGCAAGCCGGCGATGACGACGCGGGCGGGACGGACGGCGCGAGGCGGGCTTCGATCGGCTGGAACCGCCGCTGAGTAGATTCCGATTCTTGTCGACGCGGACTTACGGCGTCTCAATCCGCCTCGCGACGACGCAGCCCCAAGCCTGAAAACGGCGCCGCATTGGGAGGTCGCGCGCGAGGAGACGCCATTGAAGCCAATCATCCTTGCGGCGTTGAGCGCCGCCTTCGCTTCTTCGGACGCATCGGCGGATCAATTCGGCGTCGCGGCGTATTATCACAATCCCAATCACGGCGGCTTGATCGCCGCGCATCTCACGCTGCCGTTTGGAACGCACGTGCGAGTCTACAATCTCGACAACGGCCGAAACGTCGTCGTGACGATCGTCGATCGAGGACCGTACACGACGACAGGCCGAATCATTGACCTCTCGACCGTCGCCGCCGACGTGCTCGGCATGCGCCAGGCGGGCGTCGCGCGCGTCAGACTCGAAGTCGTGCGATAGACGGGGAATCGGCGCCGCCCTTCGAGAGGAGACCTGCGACTCGGGCGTTGCGGGGCGTTGCCGTTGACGGCGCAGCTAATTGCTGCGGCCGCCCGTCGTCGGCGGCCTCGCTTCCCGCGATGCGCCCGCAGCGCCACGCCCGATCTCGGCGCGCGGCCATCGACGAAGAGCCTGAAGCGGATCAGCGGGATCGAGATTTCGGCGCCGCCGTCCCCTCATCTCGGCGTCGCTCGCATCGCCGCGACGATCGCCATGGTCTCGACGCTGACCCGCGTGACGCGCATGAGAAGATCGACGACCTTCTCCTTGTAGTCGGCGAAGCGATAGGTGTTGAACTTCTCGCGGACCGTCGGGTCCTTCGGCGTCTTTTCCTTGTGCTGATCGAGAACCCATTCCAGCGCCGAGCGGTTGCCGAGCTTGTAGGCCCAGGCTTCGGCGGGGACGCCGGAGAGCTGCGTCTCGCTGTCGAGGACGATGATTCCGTGGTCGCGATCGGCGCGCAGCGTCGGCTTCGGCCGGAGCCCGGCGGCGGCGGCCTTGGCGTCGGGCGTATCCACGCGCGCTAGCGGCCAGGGCTCGACCGTCTCGTAGCCGACATGCAGCGCCATAAGCCTCTCGCCCCAATCGGCCCAGCGCCAGAAGTCTTCGTAGAACGGAATGCGCGGAAATTCGCGCTTCAGGTTCTGCGCGTATTTTTCGCGATAGATCGGATCGCGCAGCGCCGCGTAGACGTGATGAAAGATCGCGTCCTTGGTGATGGCGCGCGCCCCTTCTCCCGCCTGCGGGAGAAGGTGGCCCGACGAAGTCGGGCCGGATGAGGGGATGCTTCCGCCAACGCGAATCTTCCCCGCCCCAGCTCTTTTCGCCTCCGGCGCCTAATCTTGCGCGGCGCCCTCATCCGGCCGCTTCGCGGCCACCTTCTCCCGCTCCGCGGGCGAAGGCGTTCCCGGCTCGTAACGCGCGCGGAACTGGTCGAGCGCCCAGTCGGTGATGTTGTCGAGGCGGGGCCGCCGCGCAGGCAGCCTTCAAGGGGCGTGCCAATCGTTGACCCCGCCGAGCAATCTGGTAGCCTGATCTCACCCGAAGTCGCGTCGGCCAATTCCCGCGCCAGTCGCGACGAGACCGCCGTCGAGCGCTTGCTTGGCCCGGCCTCCCGGGAATGACGGAGGCGAGCGGCGCGGGCTTGCCGGGGGAGCGGGGCGGCGTTTCGCGATCGTGATCCGCAAGCGATGGGCGGAAGCCAATGTGTATTTTCTGTCTTGGCTTGGCTCCGTCGGCCGAAGCGAGCCGCGCGCGGGGATTTGCAGCGCTGGCGTGCGAGGCTGTCGATGACGCCGAGCCGTCGGCGGCGAAGGCGCCCGCTCCGGCGACGCTCGAAGCCGGTGAGACGCCGCCATCGGCCCCCGGACCGGCGGCGGGCGCCGACGACGATCGTTCGTTAGAGGCGATGTTCGCCCCCGCGGAGACGGCGCCGGCGGGGGGTAAACCCAAAAACCTCTGGCCGACGTGACATGTACGCCAGCGCTCTCGACATTTTCGGCGTGTTTATTTTTGCGCTGAGCGGCGGCATGCGGGGCGTCGAATGCCGTCTGGACGTTTTCGGGGTGGTGTTTCTCGCGTTCGCCTCCGCTGTGGCGGGCGGACTGATGCGCGACCTGATCATCGGCGCGACGCCGCCGGCGGCGTTCGCAACCTGGCATTATTTGGTCGCTTCAACCGTCGCTGGCGTTTGCTGCTACGCCTCCTACCGATATGTGGCGCGGCTGACGATGGCGGTTTCAGTCTTCGACGCCATCGGGATGGGCGTTTATAGCGTCGTTGGCGCGGAAAAGGCGCTCAGCTACGGTTTGCCGCCGCTGATGGCGGCGGTTTTGGGCATGGTGTCGGCGATTGGCGGCGGCATGGCGCGCGATCTTCTGACCGCGCGGACGCCGATGGTCCTGAGGACCGATATTTACGCCGTCGCCGCCCTCCTGGGTGGAATGATCGTGGCGTTTGGAATGGCCAACGGGTTTGCTTATGAATGGCTCGCTCCGCTCGGCGCCATCGTTTCGATCGGACTGCGGCTGATGGCGTTATGGCGCAACTGGAGCCTGCCGCCCGCGCCCTTGAGCGGCTCGGAGCGCTCCGGAGCGGAATGAGGATATGCGTCTGAACGCGAGCTTCGCCGGCGACGAGCTCGATAAGGCGCGAAGCGAGGACGAGCCTTTGCGCTGATAATTTTAGAATAGGATGGGAGATGACCATGAGCGCGATCACCGCGAGCGATCCGAGCTTTGGCAGTCTCGATCGCATTATCCCCGACATCGAAGCGCTTTATAAGGATGTGCATGCGCATCCCGAACTTTCCATGCATGAGGATCGCACGTCGAAGTTGGCGGCCGAGCGCTTGCGAGCGGACGGTTTCGAGGTGGAGACCGGCGTCGGCAAGACGGGCGTCGTCGGTCTGTTGCGTAATGGCGACGGACCGACGGTCATGCTCCGGGCGGACATGGACGCGCTTCCCATCAAAGAGGACACCGGCCTGCCCTACGCCAGCACGGTCACCGCGAAAGACAGCGGCGGCCAGACCGTCAGCGTCGGCCACATGTGCGGGCACGATATTCATGTCGCGTGGCTCGTCGGCGCGGCGCAAATTCTGTCCGAGACGCGTTCGAGCTGGCGCGGCACGCTGATGCCGGTGTTTCAGCCGGGTGAGGAAACGGCCCAGGGCGCCCAGGCGATGATTGACGATGGCATGGTGCGCCGCTTTCCTAAGCCCGACATCATTCTGGGCCAGCATCTGATGGTCGGGCCGGCCGGCGTCGTCATGGGGCGCGCCGGCGCGATCACCTCCGCCGCCGACAGCATGCAAATTCGCCTGTTCGGCCGCGGCGCGCACGGGTCGATGCCGCAAGCCAGCATTGATCCGGTCGTCATGGCCGCGTCGGTCGTGCTGCGCCTTCAGACGATCGTGTCGCGCGAAGTCGGCGCGGCCGAGGCCGCCGTCGTCACCGTCGGCGTTCTCCAGGCCGGCACGAAGGAGAACGTCATTCCCGATGACGCGCTGATCAAGCTCAATGTGCGAACCTTCGACGCCGGCGTGCGCGCGCGCGTGCTCATCGCCATCGAGCGTATCGTCAAGGCCGAAGCGGAAGCGTCTGGCGCGCCGCGGCCGCCCGAGATCACGCCGCTCGACCGTTATCCGCTCAACGTCAACGACGCTGAAGCAAGCAAGCGCTTGGCGGTCGCCTTCGCGAAGGCGCTCGGGCCCGAGCGGGTTATGGATACGGAGCCCGCGCCGGCGAGCGAGGATTTTGGCGCCTTCGGCGCCGCCTGGGGCGCGCCGTCGGTGTTCTGGTTCGTCGGCGGCACCGACCCGGACGTCTACAAGCAGGCCAAGGCCGCCAACAAGCTCAACACCCTGCCGGTCAACCACAGCCCGAAATTCGCGCCCGTTCTTCATCCGACCTTGCGCGCCGGAGTGGAGACCATGATCGTCGCTGCGCGTGCGTGGCTCGCCTAGGCGCGCGCGATCGCATTTGGCAAACAGAGGGGACGACCCATGTCGACAGCGCCCGACGCGTCGGACAGCCGCGGTTCCTCGCGGACCGCCGCGACCGCAATCCCTGCGCCTTACCAAGGCAATGACAAGCTTCTTTTCGGCATCATTCTTGGCGTCCTGACCTTCTGGCTGTTCGCGCAGACGACGCTCAACATCGCGCCCGACATGCAAAAGGACCTTGGCCTCGACGCCAGTTTGATGAACATCGCGGTCGCGATCACCGCGCTGTTCTCCGGCATTTTCATCGTCGTGATCGGCGGGCTGGCGGATCGCGTCGGCCGCCTGATGATCGTGAGAATCGGCTTCATTCTGAGCATTGTCGGATCGTTGCTGATCGCGCTGGCGCCGGCGGGTTCGCTCGCGAGCGCGTTCCTGTTGGTCGGACGGGCGCTGCAGGGACTTTCCGGCGCGTGCATCATGCCGGCGAGCCTCGCGCTGGTGAAGACGTTCTGGGACGGTCCCGCGCGTCAGCGGGCCGTCAGCCTCTGGTCGATCGGCTCGTGGGGCGGTTCGGGCGTGTGCTCGCTGTTCGGCGGCCTGGTGGCGCAGAATTTCGGCTGGCGCGATATCTTCTTCGCCTCGATCGCCGCCGCGGTCCTCGGTCTCGTGATGATCCAGGGCGCCCCAGAGAGTAGGGCCGAAACCCGTGGCGATTACAAGTTCGACCTGTCGGGCGTGGTGACGTTCATGGTCGCGATGATCGCGTTGCAGATTGTCGTGACGCAGGCGAACAAGCTCGGCTGGACGAGCCCGCTCGTCGTCGCCCTCATCGTCGCCGCGCTCGTGTTCGGTTCGCTGTTCTTTTGGATCGAATCGCATGCGTCCAACGCTTTCGTCGATTTCAAGCTGTTCCGGAATTCGACCTACACCGGCGCGACCGTTTCGAATTTTCTGCTGAACGCGGTCGCGGGAACGCTTTTGGTGTCGCTGCAACTGGTGCAACTCGGCGGCAACGTCACCGCGCAGCAGGCCGGCATGCTGACGCTCGGCTACGCCGTCGCCATCATCGCCTTCATCCGCGTCGGCGAGAAGTTGTTGCAGCGGTACGGTTCGCGCAAGCCGATGATCTGGGGCTGCCTGATCACCGGCCTGTCGATCCTGATGTTGCTGCCGTCGAATTTGCTGCTGACGGAATACCGGATTCTTGCGATCGCCAGTTACACGCTGTTCGGCGTTGGGCTCGCCTTTTATGCGACGCCGTCGACCGACGCCGCGCTGTCCAGTCTTCCGGCGGCGCAGGCCGGCTCGGGCGCCGGCATCTACAAGATGGCCTCCTCGCTCGGCGCCGCTTTCGGCGTGGCGATTTCCGCCGCGATCTTCACCGCGCTAAGCGCCAACGCGCAGTCGATCAACTGGCTCGAAGGCGTCGTGACGTTCCAGGGGCGCCAGGACAATCTGTCGATCCGCGAGGCCGCCATGATCGCTCTCTCCTTCAACGTCTTCATGGTCGTGGTGGCGATTGTGTCAATCATGTTGACCGTTCCCAAAGCGGGAATGCCCGTTCAAGGGTCGGCCGCAGCGCGCAAATAGCGTTGGCGCAATCGGGCCCGCGCTGGTTGGAATGACGGCGTGAATGACGGCGACAGGATATGAATTCCCCAATTCCAAATCGCGCCGGCCTGCGCTCTGTCGCCGAGACGAAGGGGCCGCCGGGATTGCGAGTTGCGGCGGCGCGCGGGCGCGGCTGCGCCGCCGCGCGGCCAAGTGGTTGTGCGCCGGCGCGATCGGGTCGGACGCCGGCGCGGGAATCGGGCGTTTCGCATCCCTGAAACCGCGCCTCCCTCGATCCCGCACGAGCAGAATGGGCGCGCTTCTCTTTGACGCGCGAGTAAATAACATAATTATTGTGTATGTAGTGCGGAGATCCGATCCGTTCTCCCCCGGCTTCGCCGGCGTGGAAATTTTCCGCCCGCGATCGCTTTGAATTGCTTGAATCCCCGGAAAACGTCCCCGCCGCCGCCGGGCCTGCGTCGCGTGCGAGGCGGCCCCGGTCCTTGCGTCGGGCGCCGCCATAGTCCAGATAGGGCCTCGGGAGGTTGGCGAAGGGCGCACCGCTCGCCAACCGGGTCAGGTCCGGAAGGAAGCAGCCCTAACGAGCCACGGCGATCGTGTCGCCCCCTTCGATCCGCCCTTTGACCTCAACGGCAATTCGCTCAACAGCGAGTTCAGCGAAGTCGCCAACGACCTTAAGTAAGGGGCGGACGCGGCGTGAAAGTTTCGAGCGCGACCGCGCAGGTCGACCGCGCTCGCAGGCGTTTTCGTCCCTCGCTCCCTGGGACCGATTGTGGACGGCGATGGGGCCGGGCGAAGCGCGTCTCCCGTTAATCAAAATGCCCCAGTTAACATGAGAACTGAACAGCCCTGGCATGCGCTCCGGGCTTCGACCAGCGTAGCGGTTGGCCCCTTTGTTGGGGACAGTCGGTCAAGACGGCGACGCAGCAACCGTCAAGTGAACTGATTGACCGAAGGACGGTTCTCAATTGTATCTATGCGCCCAACGCCAAAGCTACTTCTGATATATTTTGCATGTGAAATCACTATTGTCAAATTTGGTGAAGTATTCGATTTCGTCTGTCTTAGCCATATAAAGTATAAATTCATTAAAACCTGGCTTAAGTTCATCCTTGACAGTAAACACGCACGTCCCGTCAGCAAGCAATCGAATCTCCCTAGTTCGTAAGCTTTGCGGAAACTCATTGCCAAATAGCAAAACATTGTTAGGCATCACATGCCAGATCCCCGCGCGACTATTCGATACAGCGCCCGGCTGCCCAAGCACTGCATGGAAATCCTGATAGCTCCTAGTAAAGGAAGTAGGTGTTATATAAGTGGTCGTTTGGTGTATAATGTTGCCAGGCAATAGACGTAACGTGATATTCCAAGTCCCGACATGGCCGGTAAATTGATAAGGACGAACTCCGTCTTGCGTAGTCCTGTACGACAGCTCTATCACAGTTTCTTTTTGTTCGGCCGCAATTGCAAGCGATGTAGAGAGACAACCCAAGGCCAATAAGGCGACGAGACTTTTTCGAGGCAACGAGCTTCCGCTGCAGCGGTCGTGAAGCAATGAGTTAAGTTCCCTAATCTCGGAAATCTTAGACATCGCGCGCCCCGCTGACTGTCGGCTTGTCGAGCAATGGCCGAACATGGTTTCGCACACAGCGTATCGCCTCAAAGGAGACTACGCGCTAGTGGTCAAGATCAAACGAAAGGGTCCCGTCGCGGAGGTGGTTGGAATTGGGTTGGCGTAGTCTCCGGGTTGCTCAACCCAAATGATTCCGGCGTTAGCGCGCTGCAACGGAGACCACGCCACGACAAGGGATACCACGAAGGAGGCGGCTATCGCCGCCGAGGTTTCGCTTTTCACCGATATCCCCCAGGTGGCGGCTGGTTTCAGCTTCAGACTGCGCCATATTGGCTTGTCGCGCAATCCTGAAGCGCCAATGCGACTCGACGATGGGCGTCGGGCCGGGCCAACGCCCTCTTCAGAGTCGGGGCGTGTCGAGTTTTCGCTCATCGAGACGCAACTCTCCTGTGAGTTGGAGCGAACGCATGACAATCGAACGCTTTACGCCGTCGATAGGAGCGACGGCGGCCGCAATTCCGCGATCAGCCGCAGAATGTCGGCAAACAGATTCCTCGAGATGGCGACCTCCGCCATCTGAAACGCGACAAAGCGACCGTGACTGACGACCTTCGCGCCAATCTTGACCAGCTTTTCCCTCAGCTCGTGAGCGACCAGTCTTTGATCGGCTCGGGCGTCGCCAGCGTGCGCAGAAAGTTGCCGAGGTTGTAGGCGAGCGCATGAAGCTGAAGCCGAACGGCGTTGGCGGCGAACGAGCGGCACGACAGCCGTATCCATCGAATCGCGCCCTTGCCTTCGCGTATCCATTGTTCGCAAGTCCCGCGCTTGTTGTAGAAGGCGACGACATTCTCATGTGGCCTCGCCATGTTGGTGACGATGAAGCCGACGCGCGGATAAAGTTCACCAGGATGCCATTCGACCTTGGCGACGACGCGGCGCGGCTTCGTCCAGCTCCCCGCCTGATAGGTGAAGTTCGCATAGGAACGCCGCACCTCGTTCGGCGGTCGCCCGACCGGGCGGTTCAGCAGATAGCCGATGCGCTCTTGGAGCACGCGATTGGCGGGAAGCCGAATGGCGTATTTGACCCCTTCGCCTTCGAGGTATCCGTAGACCTCGGGGTTGGCGAAGCCGGCGTCGGCGCGGAAGTAGATGCGCGAGACCTTGCCGCGATAGCGTGCCACAATCGGCTTCAGCACGCCCTCCCAGCCGTCGGCGCTATGAACGTTGCCGGGGCGCAGGGCGCAGCGCTCCAGATCGCCGAATTGGCTGAACACGAACAGCGGATGGTAACACGTACATTCGTAATCGCCGTTCCAGATGCTCATCTCCTGTTCGCCATGGGTCGGGCTGACGCTCGAATCCATATCCAGCACGACGCCTCGCGGCAGACGGCGAGCATGAACGCGGTCGATCCATTGGCCGGAGAGATCGGCGAGCGCCGCAAGGTTCTTTTCCGCCGTGAGCCATCGCGTCTCGAAGCGGCCCATCTGGCTCGCCGACGCCGCGCGTCCCGAGGCCGCCTTGCCGCCAACGATCCAGCGCATCGTTGGGTCATGGCGCAGCCGCTCGGCGTCGTTGACATCCTCGTATCCGGCGAGCCGCCCGAACACGGCCTGCCGCAACATCCCCACGAGTGCCTGCCGGCCGTTCTTGCCGGTGCGGGCGTCGGCGAGCCTTTCGCTCGCCATAGCACTGAGGCCCGGCGCGTCGTCGAGCTCCCGGTACGCGAGCAAACCGGCGTCGGAGGTGACGATCGAACCGCGAAATTGAAGCGCCAGCCGGCGGTCGAAATCAAGCTTCAGGACATCTCCAACCGATTCACCCGCCGGATTACGGCGACCGGATTACGGCGACAGACCGGATTACGGCGACAGGATACGCGGATTACGGCGACAGGATACGAATTCCCCAATTCCGGGATTACGGCGACAGCGGATTACGGCGACAGGATACGAATTCCCCAATTCCAAATCGCGCCGGGCTCCGCCCTGTCGCTGAGACAAGGAGCGCCGGGATCGGGAATTGCAACGGCGGGCGGGGCGCGCGGTTGCGCCGCCGCTCGGCTAGACGATTGCGCGCCTGCGCGACCGGGTCGCGCGCCGGCGCGGGAATCGGCCGTTTCGGTTGCCCCGCAAAACCGCATTTCCCTCGGCCCTGCGACGGGAGAATGGGCTCGCTCCATCATAAAGCGAATGTAAATAACATAATAAAACGGTACATATGCGGAAATCGGATGCGTTCGCCTTCCGCTTCGCCGGCGCGGAAATCTTCCGCCCGCGACCGCTTTGAATTGCTTGAATCCCCGGAAAACGTTCCGGCCGCCCCCTGGCCTGCGCCGCGCGCGCGCCGCCCGGTCCTTGCGCCAAGGCCGCGCATAGTCCAGATAGGGCCTCGGGAGGTTGGCGAAGGGCGTACCGCTCGCCAACCGGGTCAGGTCCGGAAGGAAGCAGCCCTAACGAGCCAGGGCGGGTCTTTGTCCAACCTCCCACCGCCGACCGCCCTGTCGTCGCTTGAAACGCGGCGCGCCGCGGCCGGGCGGCGATCAACCCGAGCCATGGGCGCATGAGCGAAACACCCGCGCCGGAATCGAGCGCCGCCGTCGAGCCGCCGCCGGCCGCCGGCCCCGCCGCCGCCGCGCCCTACCGCGTGCTGGCGCGCAAGTATCGGCCCACCCGCTTCGAGGACCTGATCGGCCAGGAGGCGATGGTGCGCACCCTCGCCAATTCCTTCGCCGCCGGCCGCATCCATCAGGCCTACATCTTCACCGGCGTGCGCGGCGTCGGCAAGACGACGACGGCGCGCATCCTCGCCCGCGCGTTCAATTACGAGGTGCCCGGCAAGGTCGACCGTCCCAGCCTCGACATGCCGGAGTTCGGCGTCCATTGCCAGGCGATCATGGAGTCGCGCCACGTCGACGTGATCGAGATGGACGCCGCCTCGCACACCGGCATCGACGACGTGCGCGAGATCATCGAGAACGCGCGCTACAAGCCGGTGTCGGCGCGCGCCAAGGTCTACATCGTCGACGAAGTGCACATGCTGTCGAAGCAGGCGTTCAACGGCCTGTTGAAGACGCTCGAAGAGCCGCCCGAGCATGTGAAGTTCCTGTTCGCCACCACCGAGATCGAGAAGGTGCCGATCACCGTGCGCTCGCGCTGCGTCCGCTTCGACCTGAAGCGCATCGACGGCGCCGTGATGATCCGCCATCTCGAGAAGATCTGCGCCGCCGAAGGCGTCGCCGCCGAGCCGGAGGCGCTGGCGCTGATCGCCCGCGTCGCCGAAGGCTCGGTGCGCGACGCGCTGTCGCTGCTCGACCAGGGCATCGCCCATAGCGCGGCGGGCCGGGTCGAAGCGGCCGACGTGCGGGCGATGCTCGGGCTCTCCGACCGCGCCGAGGTGATCGAGCTGTTCGTCGACGCCATGGCGGGCGAGATCGCGCCGGCGCTCGAGCGGATGGACAAGCTCCATCTCGCCGGCGCCGATCCCGCCGAGCTGTTGATCGAGCTCGCCGAGTTCTGCCACCTAGTGACGCGCGCCAAGCTGGTCGCCAACGGCGTCGCCGACGCGGCGGTGAGCGAGAACGAGCGGCGGCGCAGCGCCGAGCTGGCCGAGAAGCTCGCGCTCGCGCCGCTGACCCGCGCTTGGCAGATCCTGATCAAGGGCGTCGCCGACGTGAAGGATTCGCCGCGCCCGCTCGCCTCGGCCGAGATGGCGCTTGTTCGCCTCGCCTTCGCCGCCGATCTGCCGACGCCCGAGGAGGCGCTGCGCCGGCTCGGCGAAGGGGGCGAGCCTTCGCGTCTCGCGCCCGTCGCGCCGTCCCGGCCGGCGCCGAGGGGCGGCGGGGGCGCCGCGCTCAGCCTCGTCGCGCCGGCGGCGGCGGCGCCCGCGCCCGCCGCGCCGCGTCTCGCGCGCTTCGAGGACGTCGTCGAGCTCGCCCGCGCCAAGCGCGACATTCGCCTGTCGCAGGCGCTGGAGAGCGAGGTCCGGCTCGCCCGCTTCGAGCCGGGGCGGATCGAGTTTTCGCTGGTCGAGGGCGCTTCGCCCGAGATCGCCCAGGCGCTTTCGCGCCGTCTCGCCGAGTGGACGGGCGAACGCTGGATGGCGGCGATCGCCGCCGGCGCCACTGCCCCGACGCTGCGCGAGCGCGCGGAGGCGCGGCGCTCCGAGCGCTTCAACGACGCCGCCGCGCACCCCACGGTGCGCAAGATTCTCGAACAGTTCCCGGGCGCGGAGATCGTCAACGTGACCCCGCCCGAAACCGGCGCCGCCGCGCCCGACGCCGCCCCGTCGTCGCCGGCCGGCGACGACGACGTCGCCTACGCCGATTCGCTTTCCGACGACGACCTCTAGATTCGCGGGAGCCCGCCATGGTCGATATTCTCGCAATGATGAAGCAGGCGCAGGCCATGCAGGCGAAGCTGCAGGAGGCGCAGGACGCGCTGGCGCGGCTCGACGTCGAAGGCCAGTCGGGCGGGGGCCTGGTGCGCGTGGTGCTGTCGGGCAAAGGCGAGATGAAGTCGATCCATCTCGACCCGTCGCTGATGACGCCGGACGACCGCGAGATGGTCGAGGACCTGATCGTCGCCGCCTGCGCCGACGCCAAGGGCAAGGCCGACCGCGCCGCGGCGGAGAGCATGCAGAGCCTGACGGCCGGCCTGCCGCTGCCGCCGGGCTTGAAGCTGCCGTTCTGAGGCGCTTAGAGCGATGTCGGCGAACGTCGCCGGGCCGGAGATCGAGCGGCTCATCCAGTTGCTGGCGCGCCTTCCCGGCCTCGGCCCGCGCTCGGCGCGCCGCGCCGCGCTGCATCTGATCCGCAAGCGCGAGACGCTGCTCGGGCCGCTCGCCGACGCGATGCGCCTCGCCTGCGAGCGCATCGTCGTCTGCTCGGCGTGCGGTTCGGTCGACACCCAAGACCCTTGCGCCATCTGCGCCGATCCGCGGCGCGACGGCGCGACGCTGGTGGTGGTCGAATCGGTCGGCGATCTGTGGGCGCTCGAGCGCGCCGACGCGACCCGCGGGCGCTATCACGTGCTCGGCGGCGCCCTGTCGCCGCTCGACGGAGTCGGCCCCGACGATCTCAATCTCGCCAGCCTGGTCTCGCGCGTCGCGGCGGGCGGAATCAAGGAAGTGATTCTCGCCGTCAACGCGACCGTCGACGGCCAGACCACCGCCCATTACGTGACCGAGCTGTTGAGCGCCTATCCGGTGAAAGTGACGCGCCTCGCCCACGGCGTGCCGGTCGGCGGGGAGCTCGACTATCTCGACGACGGCACGCTCGCTGCGGCGATGCGCCAGCGCACCGCGTTCTGAGGGCTTTCGCGCGCGTGGAAAGGCCTTGCGCGCAAGGGTGCGCGCACGCGACGCAACCGTTCTTTGCAAAAAGCGTTTGACACGTCGCGGCGGCTTCCCTATATGCCCCGACGCCGACGGCGACGCCCCGTCTTGGGCGGGAGCGAGCCTTCGGTTCTCGGGCTGACCTTTCGCTTCACTCCTCCCTGTCGAGAGGCAGGGGCGGAGCGGTTCGCACGTTTCGCGGGGCCGGCGTCGGGACTGGGTTTCGGTTACGCGTTTTGCTATTTGACAATTGCATCGGGAGAAAGAGAGACGTGGGCGGCGGGGTCCTTGCGGGGCCTTGGCTGACGTCAGGCTTGGCTGGCTTTGCGAGAGCGGGGTTGGCTAGGATTGGGGTTTGCTGGGGTCCGAAGAGATTGCGACGGTCACGTTTCTAAATTCATCATCGCTTGGGGCCAGGCGGGTTTGAGCGTCGGGAGACGGTTGGACGCGTGACGGCTCTGAGCGGATGTGTTTGGAACTCGTCGGACCTTGTTCGCCTCGAGAGGGGCGAGCGAGGGTTTGAGTGACCGGTCGGGACAAGATCTCGGTTTAATCTGAGAGTTTGATCCTGGCTCAGAACGAACGCTGGCGGCAGGCTTAACACATGCAAGTCGAGCGCCGTAGCAATACGGAGCGGCGGACGGGTGAGTAACGCGTGGGAACATATCCTTTGGTTCGGAATAACTCAGGGAAACTTGAGCTAATGCCGGATAAGCCCGAGAGGGGAAAGATTTATTGCCGAAGGGATGGCCCGCGTCCGATTAGCTTGTTGGCGGGGTAACGGCCCACCAAGGCGACGATCGGTAGCTGGTCTGAGAGGATGATCAGCCACATTGGGACTGAGACACGGCCCAAACTCCTACGGGAGGCAGCA
>Ga0326727_10002776_pt1 | contig 58341 bp, 39 predicted proteins | sample MB2enrmetagenome_FD_207643 | JGI IMG/M metagenome (GOLD analysis project Ga0326727, IMG submission 207643) | Lab enriched peat soil microbial communities from McLean, Ithaca, NY, United States - MB29MY | ecosystem: Environmental > Terrestrial > Soil > Wetlands > Peat | place: USA: New York... | reverse complement strand
AATCATCCCTGGAGAAAAGGCTTTTCCGCAAAGGCACACGCCTACTTTTCCGGGGCAGCGTGAAACCAATACTAGGGGACATTTCTATTGTGGAGAAGACGGGGACATTTCTAATGTGGTATGACACTCGGGCGCCGACCGGTTGACTTGGCGGTTGTGCGGAATCATAATACCCCGTTTGCCTTCTTCGAGGGCAGGGAGAAAGGATTGCTTCATGCGATTCATCAAGTTCGTTGTTCTGACGCTCGGCATGATGTTGCCGGCTTTCGCTCAAAACTCTAGCTCGCCTTTGAAGGCGGATGATCTGCCGGTGCTGAACCACTTCGATCCCGGGGTTGTGGATCGGACGCTTGATCCGTGCAACGACTTCTACAAGTTTGTCTGCTCCAAGTGGCAGGCGGCCAATCCCATTCCTCCGGATCAGTCAAGTTGGGGGACTGGATCCAACCTGCAATTATGGAATGAGAGCGTGCTGCGCAATATCATGAAGCGCGCGGCCGATCCCAGCCCCGGCCGCACGGCGGTGGAGCAGAAGATTGGCGACTATTGGTACGCGTGCATGAATGAGGCGGGAATTGAAAAGAGCGGCGTCGGAGCCATAAAGCCGCAACTCGACTTGATCGGCGCGCTCAAGAACAAGTCGCAACTCGCCGGCGTGCTGGCGCAGATCCACCTGAGCCAGCCGGGTTCGTGGGATGGCGGCGACAACGAGACGGCAGCGCCGATGTTCGGCTTCAGCTCAAGCGTCGATTTCAACGACGCCACGCTGGTGGTGGCAGGGGTCGACCAGGGAGGCTTTGCGCTGAACGGTCGCGACTACTACCTGTCCGAGAACGCCAAGCTCACCGACGTGCGCAACAAGTATAAAGAGCACGTGGAGAAACTCTTCGCGCTGATGGGCGAGAGTGAGGCGAAAGCAAAGTCGCACGCGGCGACAGTCTTGCGGATCGAAACCGCGATGGCAAAATCGGCGATGGATTCGGTGAGCCGCCGCGACCCGAAGAACATCAACAACGTCATGAGCCTGCAGCAGGTGCAGGCGCTGACTCCGTCTTTTCATTGGAACGACTATCTTGCGGTGGTTCAGCGGACCACGCCCAAACACTATATCGTGACTGCGCCCGAGTTCTTCCGCGAGTTGGAAACGCTCATCCAGAGCGAGGATATCGAGAGTTGGAAGACATACCTGACGTTCTGGGTGCTGGATCAGAATGCCCGTTACCTCAGCCAACCGTTCCAGGAAGCGCACTTCGATTTCTGGAGCCGAACGATGCTCGGCGCAAAGGAGATGCAGCCGCGGTGGCGCCGTTGCGTGCGTTGGGCCGACCGGGATCTGGGGGAAGCGCTGGGGCAGGCTTATGTGGCGCGGGCGTTTCCGCCGGAGAGCAAGGTCCGCACGGAGAAGCTGGTGAAATCGATTGAGGCTGCGCTGGCTCAGGATATTCAGCAGGTGGATTGGATGTCGCCCGAGACGAAGAAGAGCGCGCAACTGAAGTTGAATGCGGTTCTGGACAAGATCGGGTACCCGGACAAGTGGCGGGACTATTCCAGCGTGAACATCGGTCGCGGCAGCCTCGTCGAGAATGTGCAGAGGGCCGCGCGCTTCGAGTATCAGCGCCAGGTCGACAAGATCAACAAGCCCGTGGACCGCATGGAATGGAATATGACGCCTCCCACCATCAATGCCTACGAAGATCCGCAGACCAACACCATCAATTTTCCAGCCGGCATCTTGCAGCCGCCGTTCTTCGAAGCGGGTTCCGATGACGCGGTGAACTACGGCGCAATCGGCATGGTCATTGGCCACGAGATGACGCACGGTTTCGACGATGAGGGGCGCAAGTTCGATGCCCAGGGCAATCTGCGCGACTGGTGGACGGAGCAGGACGCAAAAGCGTACGAGCAGCGTGGCAAGTGCATTTCCGACGAGTACACGCAGGAGATCCCTGAGCTGGGGGTCAAGACGAATGGGCTGCTGACCCAGGGCGAGGACACGGCCGACAACGGCGGGGAGCGTCTGGCGTTCATGGCGCTGGAGGAGTTGTATCGTCAGCAAGGCAAATCGCTGGACGAGAAAGGGCCGGACGGCTGGACGCCCCGGCAGCGCTTCTTTCTGGCGCACGCGTTTTCCTGGTGTCACAATTGGCGTCCCGAGCTGGCGCGAACCTTGATCACGACGAATCCTCACTCCATGCCTCAAATCCGCGTCAACAACGTGGAATCGAACATGCCGGAATTTCAACGGGCCTTCGGATGCAAGGCGGGACAACCCATGGTGCGCGCCAACGCATGCCGGGTGTGGTAGGTCGGCGCTCGGATGCGTTTGGGAATGGATAGCTTAAGAAAGGTTGGTAGCGCTAAGAGAGCGCGGATTGAAGGCTGGCGGCAAAGGCGGCTTGGCTCAAACGGAAGTGACCCACAGGGAAGAAGGAGAAAAAGAAGACAAAACGTGCTTGACCTTGCGTGACACTCAGCGGCCTTCTCATGGAAGGCTGGAAGCGGTAATATCGAGGCAGTTCCGGTCCCCTGGCTCCCAAGAGAGACAAGACTTTGCCCCCCAGACTTGGAGGGCCAGGATTCGGCCAGCTTTTCCGAGCACGTATGCGCCAGCCAAACCAACGCGTGCTGCTGCGAATCGGGGCATTCCTACTGCCGATCCTGCTCTGTAATTTATTGTTCTCAGTTGTTGCCTGGTGCGGTGACCGCGCAGAAATCGACGTGACCATACACGATAGTTCTGGAGAGATCCTCTCCGTGCCGGCGAACGTGAAACTTTACTTAAACGGAACGCCGTGCGACCAGGGATTGACATCAAGCGGGCGGATCTCATTCATCCTGAGCGATCTAGGCAAGTTCACCGTCGTTGTGGAAGCGGCTGGATACAAGCCGGGACAAGACGACGTGAAAGTGCAAGAGCCGGATACGGTCCAGTTAGAGATAAGCCTGCAGCGGGAGACATCCTCGAGTTCCGCCCCTGGGGCAGGGGGAAATTGGGTCCTCGCTCCTAAGGCGAAAGCAGCCTTGGACAGGGGAATGCAGGCTCTGCGGGACGACAAATTGGTTGAGGCGGAGAAAGCCCTTGACGAGACTATGAGACTCGCTCCCAATAATCCGCACGTGCTTTATGTGCAAGGTTTGTTGGATCTGAAAAAATACGAGTGGACAAAAGCGCAAAGTGTTCTGGAAAAAGCCACGCAGATGGAACCAAACAGCCCGCGCGCTTTGGCTGCATTGGGAATGGCACTGTGCAACCAGAAGAAATACGCAGAAGCTATTCCACCACTTGAGAAGTCCTTGGGACTGGATCCGTCCAGCGGCTGGGAGACGCATTGGTCACTGGCGGAATCGTATTATCGCAGCGCACGCTTTGACGAAGCCCTGAAGGTCTCGCAGCAGGCGGAGGCGGAGTCTGATGGGCGGGTGCCGCAAGTCGATTTGCTGGTTGCACGGGCGCTCACCGCGGTGGGACGGTACGAGGACTCGGCGAATGTACTGCGGGAAATACTAAAGAATCACAGTGATGGCCCGGAGGCCGTGACTGCACGGCGCTTTTTGGAGCGATTGACGGCCGACGAAAAAATACGGCGGCAGTAGAACCTGCTCCCAATGGCGCTCATGGATTCCTGTATAAATCTAGATAGTCTCCCCAGTGCTGGCGACAGCCTCAATTTCCGCCTGCTGTTTTCCCAATCGCGGGTGGGTGGCAGTGATACGGACCTTTCCCGGTTTTTCCTGGGCTCGAATCCAAACCGCTCCGGTTCCTCCGATCAGCGAAAACGGATTATCGCCAACGATCGAGGCTGGGCCTTCCAGTTCAAACTTGACCGCGTCGTTCGCAAACGGCTGAACCGCACCGAACTCGTCGGTGACGCGCAGAACCAGACGAGTGGAGTCGGCGCCATCCGCAATCAGCTCGGTATCGTCGGGCAGGAGCATGAACTTCGCATCGATACCCTTCCCAGAAAACTTCCTGGTGATCGCCAGTTTCCCCTGGATATACCCCTCGATCCGCAGGTCGCCCCAATGGTGGAAACGCTCTGTCACCTGAATGACGAACGGAGCATAACGAAGATGGGGGAACTGTTTCCTGTCTGGATCGGCTTCGACCACCTCGTCATTGATATACAACTTAATGTGGTCGCAATTCGAACAAACCACCGCCTTTGAAAATCCTACGGATTCGTCGCCTCGCGCCCAATGAAACGCGGGCTCAAGCACAATTTCTTCCGCCGGATCGCATTGCGATTTGTAGAATCCAGCGGCCGGTTTTGGCTCCCGGAACATGTCCGTGACACCGTGGTAACAAATCCGGTCACCCGAGCCAAAATCGCCGTGCGTGTTGTAATCGAAGGCGCACCATCCAATTCCACCGGCATATTGCGGATCGGATGCAAGCTGGTCGTGGATGCGAGCATGGCGCAACGTGTGCTCGGTGAGGCGCTCGACATTGTCGATGGTTTTCGTCGGATAGGTGTGGCCAACGAATTCCGTATTCAGATAGCGCGGGTGATTGGGCGGTTTCAGCGGGAAGCCGAAATCGTTCATCGTGAACACGTCTTCCAGGAATTCAGATTCCTGGAAGTAGCGGATGCCTCCGGTCTGGCGGGTGGGATCGAGTTGATGGGCCGCCGCGTTGGTGCGCACATAAAAGTCGTGGTCGTCGAGGGACTCGTTGATGCGCACGCCCCAGAGAATGATCGATGGATGGTTCCAATCGCGGCGGATCATGCGGCGCACATTGTCGATGGAAATCTGCTTCCAGGGTTCATCGCCGATGTGTTGCCAGCCGGGAATTTCCTCAAGAACCAAAAGGCCGAGTTCGTCGCAGGCGTCAAGAAAATGGCGCGACTGCGGATAATGAGAGGTGCGGACGATGTTGCACTTGAGCTGGCCACGCAGAATCTGCGCGTCGCGGCGTTGAACGCGGCCGGGCATCGCCTGTCCGGCGAAGGGAAAAGTCTGATGCCGATCGAGACCGCGCAGCTTGACGACCTTGCCGTTTAGCTCGAAGCCGCGATCGGTGAATTGGGCTTCGCGGAAACCGAAGCGGCGGGAGTCTTCATCCAGGACCTGGTTCCCGCGTCGCAAGCGCACACGGGCGGAGTAAAGATTCCGTTTTTCCAGATCCCACAATCGGATGCCGCTCAGGCCGGCAAGATGAACGGTGCGCGCGCCCGGCTCATTGGTGGGACCAGGGGGGGGCAATGGTTGCGAAGCTTTTGCGATAACGCGCTCGCCGTCGAGCAATTCGACCTCGACGGTCAGAGCATCATGCGCCGCTTCCAGATACTGAATGAAGCAATCGACATCGAGGCCTGGACTCGCCGTGAGGACATCCTTCGGTCGCACGAAAATGTTCTCGACAAAGGTAGCCGGCACGATCCGCAGAGAGACTTCACGATAGATGCCGCCGAAGGTGAGATAGTCGATTTCGTAACCGAAGGGGGGGATGTCGGGGCGCTCGTTCGAATCGACATCTACAGCGAGCACGTTCTCTCCGTCAAAGTCGAGGTGCGGCGTCAATTCAAATGAGAATGGAGTGTATCCGCCTTTGTATTCCCCGAGACGCACGCCGTTGATCCAAACCGTGGATGCGGTCATCGCTCCTTCAAAGTCAACGAAGACATGCTTTCCCCGAGCTGCCGGGGGAAGCTTGAACCGGCGCCGGTAAAGAGAGATAAGTTCGTAAGTCTTTTCATCGAAACTATGCCATGGAAGGCTGACATTCGTATGGGGGATCACGACTCGTTCGAATCCCGAGTCGTCAAACTCTTTGGCGTGGCCGCCTTCAGCAAACTTTCGGCTGTAGCGCCAGTTTCGATTCATCGGGAGGACGAGGCGTCCGGCGGTGGCAGAGGTTCCAGGCGGCGTGCGATCGTCCGAGAACGCATAGGGTGCGAGTGTGGCTCCAGCGATCAGCGTACTGGTGTTTTGCAGAAATCTGCGTCGATCCATTTTTTGTCCATCCTCTCCGTTAATTGTCGATTGCACTCAACTCGCGGCTGTGGCCTGCGAATCGAAAAACTCCACACCGCGCTCGCACGGTCCAGATAAGACTTACGCACGCGATCCAGACTCGTGGACGACCACGATCAAGGCTTCGCCCGCGTTCCGCCCATTTCCGAGTACACAAACTGCCGAATCTCCGCTTTCTGTTTGTCGACCTCCGCCAAGTGCTGCGCGCGGACCTGCTGATAAACCTCGAACTGCTGCTGAGCCCGATCCTTCTCACCGGTGTGAACGTAGGCTTGGCCGAGGCGGTAGTGCGCGTCCGCGAGATCGGGATTGTGTTCAAGAGCCTGCACATATTCAGGAACGGACTCGGCATACTTGCCCTGGTCCGAGTAGAGATTCCCCAACTGCAAATGCGCCTCGGCGAGGGTTGGATCGAGGGTGAGCGCCTTCCTGAGCAACGACTCGATCTGATGAACCTCGATCTGATGAAGCTGGAGGCTCGCATCCTGCGCCCGCTTTCCCTTCCACAAACTCATCGCGTAATAGTAGAGCGCACGAGGGTTTTGCGGCTGCAGCTCGGTAAAACGGCGGAATCGTTCGATGACCTCGTCGGTGTGGACTGGCGAACTGTCAAACGCCCTCGAAAGAAAGAGATAACAACGCGAGTCCGACGGATTTAGATCTGCCGCCTTCATGAGCGACTGGATCGCTTCGTCATATTTGCCGCGAGAGTAAAGGGCCATCCCGAGACCGATCGCGACCCGCGGCGAGTTCGGATAGCGCTCGGCAGCCTGGCGGAAGACTTCAATCGCCGGTTCGAGCGTTCGGTGAATCAGAAGTTCGCTGCCCCAATCGAACAGGTTGGTCTCGCTCGGGTCCATGTGCGCTGCGTTTTCGAATTGGTTGGCCGCAGCGACAGGGTTCCCGTCCTTTTCTTCGATTTGTGCCAATAGATTGTGCAACTCCGCCGTATCTTTCCGCCGCAGAAGATCGTGGACCGATTGCCTGGCGTCGGCGAGCTTCCCGAGTTCGAGGTCAGCGAGAGCCAAATCGTAGCCGTTATCGTAGGAGGCCGGTTTGATCTTCTGCGCGCGCGCCAGTAAGGGCGCAGCCTCGGCCAGCTTGCCGGATTGAACATAGAACTCGCCGAGGTTGTGGTTGGCATCGAAGTTGCGCGGCTCGAGCTTGAGCGCCCGCTTAAACTCCCGTTCCGCCCGTTCCGGATTTCCCAGGCGCACAAGATTGGCGGCCAGATTCGTTCGCGCCGCCGCCGAATCCGGTTTCAGGCGCACCGCCTTCTCGAGGTGCTCATTGGCTTTCCCGTCCTGCGATTCCGCGGAGTAGGTCAACCCCAGAAGTTCGTGAACCTCAAAGCTCTCCGGAACCTCAGGCAGCAGTTTCTCCAGTTGGGCGGCGGCGTCGGCGAAGTGTCCGGCGTCGTAGGCGGCGGAGGCGGCCCGGAATTGCCGGTCAAGCTGCGGACGATTCGCGCCGGCAGGCTGGTCCTGCCCGGCGCCGGCCGCAAGATTCGGCAAGCACGCGAGGAAGGCGGCGAAAACAATACCCATGAGCCGACGTAGCAGGATCACAGCATTCGTATGCTAGCACCGTGTTGAGCGGGTTGAAGCGCTTGCCGAAGAAAACAACAAGGGAAGGCGTTCTGTTTGAACGCCTTCCCTGGAGGAAGAACAGCTTAGAACAACAGCTTCAAAGCGAACTGAATCTGTCGCGGATCGTAGGGCGCGTTGCGCGTGGACCCGACCTCGCCAAAGCTCTTCTGGGTATAATCGCCCGAGCCCGAGACCGCCACCACTCCGTTCCCTCCGAAATTTGGGTTGTTAAAGTTCGGGTGGTTGAGGATGTTGAAGAACTCCGCCCGGAATTGCACATTGAAACGTTCGTTGAGCGGAATCTGCTTGGACGTAGAGAAATCCATGTTCTTGAAGGGCTCTCCGGCAAGCTGCGTTGGGGGACCGCCTAATGCGGCTACACTGCACGGGGCAACCGAGCAAGGCGCCGGCTCCGAGAATGCCGCGGGGTTGCCGAAGAAACTCAGCTTCCCGTTGGCGTCGATGTGGTTGCCTCTTTCGAAGCTCTTGGACACGACGAGATCATAGCAACCTGCCGTGGATATGCTCGAGGTCCCAGGGCAAGACAGGGTAATCGGTTGGCCGCCCTCAAGCACGATAATCGTATTGACGCTCCAACCGCCGAACACCTTACTGCCGATTCCATTCTCGTCGGACAAGTATCGCTTGCCTTTACCGAAGGGCAGGTCATAGCCCGCGCTCAGGTGGAAGACGTTGCGAATATCAAAATCAGCCAATCCGTAGTCATACTTGATCCCGATTCCCGTAACGCCCGGAGCACGGTAACCGGCTGTGCTGCCGCCGTTAAGCAGGTCACCGGCGTCGCTTGTCGCGTGCGACCACGTGTACGTACCCAGGAAGTTCAGGCCGTGGCCAAACCGCTTTTCCACTTTAGCCTGAAGCGAATGGTAGACACTGTCGCCAATGGTTTCCGCTTGGCTGGCACCTTGCCCGAAGTCCGGAAATTGGAGGCCACCTTGGGCGAAGGCGAGGCCGCCCGATCCGGGAGTGCCACCGGGTCCGGCGGTATTTGTCAATTGCGTGCCAGTAGGATCGATCCCGCTAGGATTGTTGTTACCGGGGAACGACTCCAAGTGGCGCGACAGCGACGTCACGTAGGCCGCTTGGATGCTTAACGTGGGGGTGAGCTGATACTGCAGTGTGAGGTTGCCACTCATCGAGTAGGGAGTCTTGTAATCGAACTGAATCCCGCGCAACTGCAAACCGTTGGCTTGAACCAGGCTCGGAGCGAGCGGAGTGCAGGAGAACCCTGTTTCAAAGGTTGGAGTGTAATTTGTAACTGCTGCGCCGCTGCAACCCACAAACGTATGCGGGGTGCCGTCATCCACAGGAGAATAGGCGAAATCGAACTGAAAGGGATAGTTTTCGCCTATGTTCGGCGAATAACCGCGGTTCTCAAAGCCGTTGTAGAACATACCGAACCCGCCCCGCACCACCAACTTGGAGCTGGCCTGGTAAGCAAAACCAAAACGCGGAGCAAAGTTCGCCTTCTGTGAGTTTCCCAGCCCTTTCCCGTACTGGTTCCCGACCACGAGACCGATGCCATCGGCAGCGAGCATCTGGGTAAAGCTCGCGGAGACCGTCGGCGGGTTCGGGACCAGGTAGGTGGGATTACCCAGGGGCGGTCCGTTTGGAATGAAGTTGGCTTGGGCGCCGTGGTGCTCATACACGAGGCCGAAGAAGTCCCAGCGTACGCCCAGATTGACGGTCAGCTTGGGAGTGATTTTCCAGTCGTCGTTGATATACAGGCCGTAATAGTTCTTTCCGTTATCGGTTGTATAAGTGTTGGAGGCATAAATTTGGGTCGTGCCCCCTTCCCAACAGGCAAATTGAGATCCTGTTGGCCCACAAAGTGGCGCCTCTCCCGGATAAGTCGGAGCGATGGGCGTCAACAGCATAGCAGCCCGTCCTGTGTTGCCTTGTTCGCCTTGGCCTTTGAGCGCGCCAGTACCTGGTATTTCCGTGAAGTTTCCGTTGTAATCGAATTCTCCGCGCGACCACGAGGGCTGTAGAGTGGAGAAGTTAACGTGCTGCCACTCCACACCCAGCTTAAAAGTATGCTTCCCGTAAATCTTGGTGAGATCGTCGGTAAGTTGCGTGGTGGAAGTGATTTCATCCGAGGGCAGGAAGTTGTTGCTTCCCAAGGTTGAAAGTCCGTTGATTCCGAATTCGGGAAGTCCGCCGTTCTCCGGCCCCTGGGGAATGTCCTGGATGCCGTAGTTGCCAGGAATGTTGGTCGTATTGTCGGCCTCGGGAACATTGCGCGTGGTGTGGAGGTGATTGAGCCCGGCGCGGGCGACGTTCACCGTGTTGGGCGAAAAGACGTGGGTCCAGGCTACCGCACCTTGTTCGGATTTGGCCGTCTGGGTGCCCTGTTGGAAAGCGCCGCCGTCCGCCAAGCCTCCGAAAATTGCGGGGATGAACTGCGGGTCGTCTTCATAGCTGAAACGAATGAACGCCTGGTTCTTGTCGTTGAAGTTGAAGTCCAACTTGGTATCGAACTGATTGCGGTGTTCATCCAGCTTCGGGGAATTGGCGAAATTCGAGAAAAGCGATGAACCGGTCGGGGCCGGATACAACTTCAGCAACGCGATGGCATTGGCATCCAGCCGTGTACTAGAAAGTTGGTTCAGTCCGCAGGCAGCGAGAGTATAGGCGGTAGTGCTGGCAGGGCAAGTGCCGAAGGGGTCGCGGACATAGCCTGTGTTAGCCCCATTTAGCATCGCGGCCGTCGGCGTGATGCCCGAAGGAACATCTAGCACGCCCGCTGTAACTACACGTGTGGTTGCGGGGTCGTAAATAGTCCCATAGGGGGCGGTTCGGCCCAATTGGTCAGTCAAGGTTCCCGACTGCAGGGTGATCAGATCCGAGAAGTCAGTGTAGCCGCTGCTAGCCTCGGCAGCCGTGGGCACCGAGCCCGTCAAGATCGTTCCCTGAATGCGGCGCAACCCTTCAAAGTCGGCGAAGAAGAAGGCCTTGTTCTTGACGATCGGGCCGCCCAGGGATCCGCCAAACTGGTTCATGCGAAGCTCGCCCTTCCTTACGTGACCGGCATCTTCAAAATAGTCGGGCGCGTCAAAGATGTCGTTGCGGAAGAATTCCCACGCCGTGCCGTGGAAAGCGTTGGTGCCGGACTTGATGGTCGCGTTGAGAACGGCAGCTCCCGAACGCCCGAATTCGGCGCTGAAGTCCGAAGTCTGGACCTTGAATTCCTGAATCGCGTCGACCGGAGGCAGCACCACGTAGTTGGTGCCGTTCAGGAAGTCCACGGTATCGGAATTGTTGTCGATGCCGTCAAGCATGTAATTGTTCTGGGCCGGCCGGTTGCCGTTGGCTGTGAAAGCGCCGGATGCCGCGTTGCCGCGGGTGTCCGCTTCGGGCGTGCTCACGCCGGCGGAAAGTTGAGCGAGGAAGGTGAAGTTGCGGCCGTTCAGCGGCAAATTGCTGGTGGTGCGCTCGTCGACCACCTGGCCCACCGACGCATCCTGGGTCTGGAGCACAGGAGCGGCAGCTGTCACTTCGACCGTTTCGTTCACGCTTCCGGGTTGGAGCTTGAAATTGACCAGAACCCTCGCGCTCGCGTCCACGGGGATGTGCGATTGGATTTCTGTCTTGAAGCCCTTTGAGGCAACGTCAATCTTGTAACTCCCAATCCTCACCGGGCTGAACTCGTAGTTTCCAGACGCTCCAGCCGTGGTGGAGAGGGTGGCACCCGTGTCTTCGCTGGTGAGCGTGACTTTCGCCCCACCGACGACGGCCCCCGTGGTGTCCGTGATAGTTCCCGTAATGGAACCAGTGTCAACTTGAGCCTGGAGCGGGCAGACGTTGAGAATAACGCAAACTGCCAGCACCAGAAGGCCTCGCAGTATCCAGGAAACGGATCGTCGATTCATGAGCTCTCCTTTGAGCTACGAAGGCCTGCGTACCGGCAAGCCTCGCACTACAGAAAGTATGACTTCCATAACCGATCTACAAAATAAAGCGACGGCTGGGCGCTCTGTTGACCGGGCGACGCCCGACAAAGAACGTAAAACCGTTACTGTCGCAAAACCGCCTGCAACGAATTAACCGCTTAATCCAAATCTACTAGTACACGCGGGAATATCACGGCGAGATGAACGTTGTCAAGTTTTTTTTTGTGGTCTATACTCCGCACAGTCCCGGCCGTTCGGGGACGAATATTTCAACCATATCGATATCGAATTGGGCCGCTTCAGAACGGCCGGGTGCTGCCAGCTATGAGCCTAACCATTCGCGATGTTGCGAAAGCGGCCAATGTCTCGACCGCCACTGTTTCTAACGTCCTGAATAGAACCGGCAAAGTTGGGCCAAAGACTCGCCGCCTCGTCCAGTCGGCAGTCAGGCGGCTGGGATACATTCCCGACGTTCATGCGCGCCGCCTGGCTTCGCGGGAACGCCGCACGCTCGGGATTATTGTCTCCGATATCGAGAACCCCTTTTTCCCGGAAGTGATCAAGAGTTTCGAGATTCGCGCCGCCCAACTTGGCTACGACGCAATCCTCAGCGACACGAATTACGATCCGCGCAAAACTCGCGAGGCGGCTGCGAGAATGATGGAAAATAAAGTTCGCGGCGTCGCGATTATGACGTCGGAGATCAGCCTGCGCCTGGTCCACGAACTTGCCCGAAGAATGATTGCCGTAACCTTCCTCGACCTCGCGCCGGTCCGCGCCTACATGAGCAATTTGGGCGTTGATTATTTCTCTGGAATTGAACAAATCGTGAAGTATCTGCACGCGAATGGACACCGGCGCATTGCGTTCGTTGCCGGGAGGCCGCGCCTCAAATCCAACCTCGCGCGCTTGGATGCTTACGAAAAAACCATGCGCGTTCTAGGACTGGAACCGGGGCCCGTACTGGCGGGCGACTTGCGTTTCGAGGGTGGACTGGCGGCCGGAGCGGCGATTGCAAAGTTGTCTCCACGGCCCACCGCAGTCGTTGCCGTGAACGATCTCACCGCCGTGGGCGTCATGAAAGGCTTACTGAATGCGGGCTGCCGCGTGCCCCAGGATATCTCCGTTACCGGATTCGATCGGATACGCCTCGCCGAATACAGCAACCCATCGATCACTACCGTGGACATTCATCGCGACACTCTGGGTCGGCTGGCCGCCGACGCGCTGCACGAACTCTCCAGTTCTCCCAACCCTCAGGGCAAGGAATATAAGATCGCGGTCGAGTTGGTGATTGGAGATTCCTCGGGACCTGCTCCTTGTGAAGCGCGACCTCGACCTCTCCGTTGACAGATTTGTCAAAGCTGCTAGCATCCGAAGATTGGTCCATGGTTGAGCGGACATTTTTGGGATGCCGGGGCAAAAAGACCGAAATTACAGTGCTTCACGCCGCACGTTCCTCAAGCAGATGCAGTGGGCGCCCGTGCTTTTCCTTCCGGCGTCGATGGAGGGTCTCTTTCTCAGGCCGGGACCCGGACGGACCGCCGCAGCCCAGTCTGCACTTTTCCCCTTCGCCGATTTTCGTCTGACGCCGCATTATCCGGCGAAATCTCCCCTGGATGACGTTCTTAGCCGGGTTGCGCCCGGCACGGATGAGTACATCGCTGAGAAGTACGCCGATGAAATCGCGCAAATACTCAGTGAGTGGGGACGGGCCCTTAAAGCGGGGCTGCCCACCACAGCCGCTCTGGCGAAATTCATCGATCCTTTCATCGAGGCCACTTCGCTGGTTCCCGCTCACGAGGTCCCGGTGCGCGCAGCCGGAGGGATCGAGGTGTTTCGCAGATGGTTTAACTCCAAAACCGAACTCGGCCACGAGCGATTTCTCGACGAAAGCAAGACCTATTTCAGTCAGATGCCGCGCGTGGAGACGGCAGAGTTCGAAATCGCTGGAATCGAAGAAATCGCAAGTTCCCCGCTCACCGTCGAGATCGCAGTCCGCTATTGCTTCGTGGGCGCCGGAACGGGCGCGAGGTGCGAACAACGCATTGGGAATTGGCTGATGCGCTGGTCACGCAACGGCTCAGAGGCATGGCGAGCCACTCGGTGGGAGGCGACGGAAGAAACACTCAGCCGCGCGGACGGCCCGGTTTTTGTCGACGTTACTTCTCAGGCCCTCGGCGATGTTGAATCCTACAGAGATCAGATGCTGCGTAGCGTTGACTACTGGCGAACCGTCATGGACGCAGCTTGCGGGGTTGACGTCTACGGAAACAATGGCGTCGCGGTGGGCGACTTCGACAAAGATGGTTTCGACGATATTTACGTTTGCCAGCCCTCGGGGCTTCCCAACCGGCTTTATCGCAACCGCGGAGATGGCACCTTCGAGGACGTAACCGAATCGTCCGGAGTAGGCGTGCTCGATGCTACTGCCTGCGCTCTGTTCGCGGATTTTGAAAACAAGGGGTTGCAGGATCTGCTCGTGGTCTGCGCTAGCGGACCGCTGCTCTTCCTGAACCAGGGGAACGGAAAGTTTTCTCTCAAGCCCGATGCCTTCAAGTTTGCGCAACCTCCCCAGGGGACTTTCACGCACGCCGCCGTCGCCGATTACGATCGCGATGGACGGCTCGACATTTATTTCTGTCTCTACACCTACTATCTCGGCTTGGACCAATATCACTATCCCGTCCCCTATTTTGACGCGCGCAACGGACCTCCAAACTTTTTGTTCCACAATGAAGGAAACGGAGTCTTTCAGGACCGGACGGAAGCTGCCGGTCTGAATATCGACAATGATCGTTACACTTTCGCCTGTAACTGGGGCAACTTTAACGCAGACGGCTGGCCGGATTTGTACGTGGTGAACGACTTTGGCCGTAACAATCTCTATCGCAACAATGGCGACGGGACATTCGCTACCGTTTCTGGCGAAGCGCAAGTGGATGAGGCTGGAGCTGGCATGAGCGCATGCTGGTTGGACTTCGACAACGACGGAAACCAGGACATTTATGCCGCAGGCATGTGGGTCGCGGCCGGCATGCGGGCTTTTGGACAATCGCATTTTCACGACAAAGACCCGGAGAAAATTCGCGCGCTTTACCAACGGCACATGCTCGGCAATTCGTTGTATCGGAACCTGGGCAACGGCCGGTTTCAGAATGTGGCCATAACCGCAGGGGTTGATAAGGGCGGCTGGTCGTGGTCCACCGACGGGTGGGACTTCGACCATGATGGCTACCCGGACCTGTATGTAGCGAATGGCTATATTACCGGCGTCGGTGGTCCTGATGTCTCGAGCTTCTTCTGGCGCCAAGTCGTCGCGAAATCGCCGCAGAATGCCAGCCCTTCACCCAATTACGAGGTGGGATGGAATGCCATCAATGAGCTTATTCGTTCCGACTGCACCTGGAACGGTCGCGAGAGAAACGTTTTCTTTGCCAATAATCGCGACGGCACTTTTTCCGACGTTTCCGGCGTGGTAGGACTGGACTTCATTGAGGACAGCCGCTCATTTGCGCTTGCCGATCTCGATCACGACGGGCGGCTGGAGGTCGTTTTAAAGAATCGCAATGCGCCGCAACTCCGGATTGCGCACAACGTAATGAAAAACCTTGGCAACGCGATTGCCCTCCGCCTGCGTGGAACGAAAAGCAATCGCGACGCGATTGGGACGGCGGTAACGGTTGAGGCCGCCGCACAACGGCAGACCAAATATCTCCAGGCCGGCTCCGGATTTTTGTCGCAGCACACAAAAGAACTTTTCTTCGGGCTGGGAAAAGCGGAGGGAACGGTCCGCGCCACTATTCAGTGGCCCAGCGGTCTGACCCAAACGTTCGAAGCTTTGCCCGTAAACCATCGCATCGAGATCGAGGAAGGCTCTGACAAATTCCTAACAACGGCCTTCCAGGCTCCGCCTTCCGCGTGGCTGCAGGCTGGTGAGCCCCGGAAAATTGAACCTTTACCCTCATCGGTCGAGACGTGGCTCGTCGAACCCTTGAGCGCCCCTGACTTTTCCCTGCCCGACGAGTCAGGCAAGACGTGGAATCTGCAGGCGTTTCGCGGCCGCTTCGTGCTGCTTAACGTGGGCGCGGCCGCTTCTCCCTCCAGCCGCCAGCAGTTGCGGATTCTTCGTCAATCGCATGCCAAGCTTGCTGCCAGCGGTCTTCGCATTGTCGCGCTCAATGTCGATGCACCTACGAGCGAAAAATCGACGGATGCGGGGACGGCGCCATCTTCATCTTTGGCCCCAGAACAATTTCCCTTCCCCGTTCTGCTGGCTACTTCAGAAGTCGCCGGCATCTACAACATTCTCTATCGATATCTCTTCGATCGTCACCGCGACCTTCCGCTCCCAATATCTTTCCTGATCGACGAATCCGGCAGCATCGTGAAGCTGTACCAGGGAACCGTCAGTTCCGAATCCCTGCTGCACGACTTGGCATCGGTGCCGCGCACTGCGGAGCAGCGCATGGTCAAAGCGCTTCCCTTCGCGGGGACTCTCTATCAGACCCTGTTTCAACGCAACGCCTTTACTTACGCCGTGGCTCTGTTTCAGCGCGGTTATTTCGATCAGGCCGAGGAGGCGTTCAAGCAAGTGATCGCAGCGACGCCTGATGATCCCAAGGCTTATTACGATCTGGGAACGCTCTATCTTCAGCGAAACTCTCTGCCGGAGGCGGAACGATATCTCCAGCAAGCGGCAAAGTTGCGCCCGAACTATCCCGAAGCTTGGAATAATCTGGGAATGCTGGCCGCGCAGAAAGGTCAAAGCGACGAAGCCATTCGAAACTTTCAACAATCCCTGCTGCTGCGGCCCGCCTACGCCACCGCGCTTCTAAATCTCGGGAATCTTTATCGGCGGCAGGGGAATTTTGACGAGGCGGAAAAACTTCTCAACCGCGCATTCGCCAACGAACCCCAGAATCCAGAGGTCAATTACAGTCTGGGAATGCTCTATGCCCGCCGGGATCAACCCGATCGCGCCGAGCAATATCTGGAGAACGCGTTGGCCCTGCGCCCGGAATATCCCGAAGCGCTCAACAACCTGGGCGTGCTGTTGGTTCAGGAACGGCGCTACCCCGAAGCGGAAGAGAAATTCAAGACCTGTATTCAGGCAGTCCCAAATTTTGACCAGGCGTATCTCAATCTCGCTCGTCTCTACGTCATTTTGAATGACAAAGAAAAAGCGCGGGCGGTTTTGCAATCGCTACTGCGGCAACAGCCGCAACATAAGCTGGCTCAGCAAGCGCTCGGAATGCTATATTGAACCCTCGAAGAGGCAAGAACGGATGTTGGGTCCCGCCTCACTTCAAATCCGGAGCGCCAGCGGCAGTCTGGGATTGCCCGGAATGCTCCTGCTGGCTGTGCTTGCGATTCCCAGCCCTGGTCTGGCTCAACAACCCCCGGCTAAGCGCCACAGCGCGCCGCCACCGGCCAGGATCGCTTCCCCTGCTCAGGAAGCCGAGACGCTGATCCAGCAAGGCCTTTTCGAGCAAGCCAAGGAAAAGATCCAGGAACAGATCAAGCTGAATCCCGCCAACGTGGATGCTTACAACCTGCTGGGAATTGCCTGCACCCACGAAAAAGACTACGCCGGTGCCTCTGACGCGTTCCAGCACGCGCTCCAACTGGCTCCTGACTCCACTGTTACTCACAACAACCTGGGCAATCTATATGTGGCCCAGCAGAAGTTCGACCTCGCTGAAAAAGAGTTCACAAAGGTCTTGAGCGTGGCTCCGGCAAATCGCGATGCGAACTACAACCTCGGTCTGCTTCTAATGGCAAGAGGAGAGCCGGTTGCGGCCATACAGCACCTCCAGCGGGTGCGCCCCCTGACCGTCGAACCTCAGTTAAACCTGGTGCGCGCGTACCTTCAGGCAGGCAGGACTGCCGACGCGTTGAGAACGGCCCGTCAGGTCTCCGCGGAAAACAAAAAGGCCGTTCAGTTGCACTTCACGCTCGGCGTGTTGCTGGCCTCCGCGAGGCAGTACAAGGAGGCGCAACTCGAACTGGAGCAGGCGAACGCGCTGCAACCTGAAACCTTCGAAATTCTTTATAACCTGGGGCAGGCATATCTCCGGGGAGGCGAAAACGCGAAGGCCGATCTCGCGCTCAATCGTGCGATTAAGCTGAAGCCCGATTCTGCGGAAGCCCTTAACCTGCTGGCGCAGGTTGATTTCGAACAGGCGAAGCCCGTGGACGCACTCGAACTGCTGACGCGCGCCCATAAGCTGGCGCCGGAGAATACCGACATTATCTTCTTGATGGCTCGCGTCAGCATGACGCAGCGTTACTTCGAAGACGCCATCCCACTGCTCGAGTCGGGCTTGAAAATTGCGCCGAAGCGAGCCGATCTCCACGCCGCCCTCGGCGAAAGCTACTTCATGTCCGGCAAGCCGGAAAAAGCGGTCGGCGAATTCAAGCAGTTGATTGCTCTCGACCCGTCGGCGCGCTCCTATGCTTCCATGGGACTGTCTTACCGGCATCTGGGACGGTTCGATGAGGCCCTGAAATATTTCCAGGAAGGACTGAAACGGGACCCGCACGATGCCCAGTGCCTGTTCAACATCGGCTATATCGAAGAGCGCCAGGGAAATTATGCGCGCGCCGGAGAGCTGTTTAAGCAGGTGCTCGACTTGCATCCAGATACCGCCGATGCGCTGCTGGAGTTAGCGAATCTGCGAACCAAAGATAAGAAATTCGTGGAAGCCGCCGATCTTCTTCGGAGATATGTGAAAGTAAGCCGCGATCCCGCGAACGGCTACTACAAACTTGCCATGGTAGAAAGGAGCCTCCATCAGACTGCGGCCGCCGAGAGAGACTTGAATGTTTTCCAAACACTCTCGAAGAATGCTTCGACCGGGCCTTATCCCTATCAGCACCTTTTCGACTATCTCGACAACCGCTCCCAGCTTTCTCCTCAACAGCGCACTCAGCTCGACGTCACAGAACTGCAGGAGCGGATCCAGAAGAACCCGGGCCAGCCGCAAAACTTTTATCTGCTCGCCGAAGCTTACCTGAGGCTCGGGAAACGGGACGAGGCCCGGCAAGCAATCGCGCAGCTCGATCAAATCAGCGCCGATGACTATCGTACCCAGACTGGCATCGGCGTATTGTTCGCGCGTTACCGTTTGTACAATGACGCCATCCAGCATTTTCAGACAGCGCTGCGATCCAATCCCGATTCCGACGACGTGAAATTCGATTTGGCCGATGCTTACTTCCGCGCAGGTCTCTACCATCAGGCGCTCGATGCTGCCCAGACGGTTTCAGCCGCCGGCCAGCAGGATGATGCCTTCCTCGCGCTGTTGGGTGACATCCAGGTTCACGTGGGCGACACCGCGAAAGCAGCCGAAATCTTCCGCCATGCCATCAGCCAGAATCCCGACAACGACCAGTACTATCTCTCGCTCACTTTGGTCCAGCTTCGCGAAAACGATCTCCACGGCGCGGAGCAGACACTGCAGAGCGGTCTCAAGCGAATCCCCGGCTCGGGGAAACTCTCGTGGGGCTTGGGGCTGGTATCTGTGCTGCAAGGGAATACCCGGCAGGCCACCGAGCGCTTGGAGCGCGCCGTGGAGTTACTGCCGGAGTGGGTCGGCAGTTATTCCACGCTCGGCGTCTTTTATTACGAGACGGGACAAATTCAGAAAGCACGCGAAGTGCTCAACCGTTTTAAGGGAAGCAACGCTGGAGGCCTGGACGTCGGCCGGATTGAAGAAACCCTGGCTAAGACTCCAGCCAGCCCTTCCCCCGCAGGCCAGTCGATCCCGATGGCCGCCCGCCAGCAGTTGCTTCAGTTAGCGCTGCTGATCGCCGACCGTACTTTGTGAAAAATCGGACAAAGGTCCCCCTGGTTTAAAATGCAAAGTCCGGTCAATCCCGAAAACATGCAGGTTGGTTGCACATCTCCGATCGTGTCGAAAGCCGTGTACGGCATGATCCTCACTCTAGGCATTCTCGTTGGCCTATTAGTACATGCGAAGGTCGTCGCTGCACAGGCGCCAACGAAGCGGGACCCCGGAATTCCCGTCCACTACACCGATATGCGTCAGGCCGCCGGGATCACCTTCCAACAAGACTCCACTCAAACCGAAGAAAAGTACTACCTCGAAACCATGGGCACCGGCGTCGCCTGGCTCGACTATGACCAGGATGGTCTCATGGATCTGTTTTTTGTCCAGTCCGCCGCTACCGATATCTACAAACCGCCGCATCCCCTGCGCTGCGCGCTTTACCATAACAACGGCGACGGGACCTTTACCGATGTCACCGAGAAAGCCGGCGTGGGCGGTGAGGGTCACTACGGCCAAGGGGTTGCCGTCGGCGACTATGACAACGACGGGTATCCCGATCTGTACGTGACCGGCTATGGCCGCGCCATTCTCTATCACAACAACGGCGACGGCACTTTCACCGACGTCACCGCCAAAGCCGGCGTCGCCGATGAAGGCAACTGGTCGACCAGCGCCGGCTGGTTCGATTACGACAAAGACGGCTGGCTCGATCTGGTCGTCACCAACTACATCGATTGGAAGCCAGAAAATAATCTTTGGTGCGGCGAGCGCCGGCCGGGCTATCGTTCCTACTGCCATCCCAACAACTACAGAGGCCAGCACATCAAGCTCTACCACAACAATCACGACGGAACCTTCACCGACGTGAGCGACGCCTCGGGAGTGGGAAAGCCCGAAGCCAAGGGCATGGGCGTGGTCCTGGCCGACTTCAACAATGATGGCTGGCCCGATATCGCCGTCGCCAACGACACGTGGCCGAACTTTCTCTTCATCAACAAGCACAATGGAACATTTGAAGATGTTTCATTGATCTCCGGCCTGGCCGTGAGCGAGGACGGAGGCTATGAGGCCGGCATGGGCATCGATGCCGCCGACGTGGACGGCGATGGCTGGCTGGATGTCTACGTTACTCACCTTGACTTCGAACTCAATCGTCTCTACCACAATAATCGGGACGGTACCTTCACCGACGACACATATCGCTCCGGCATCGGAAACAAAGCGGTCTTGATGAGCGGCGTGGCCATGAAATTTCTGGACTATGACAACGATGGCTGGAACGATATCGTGCAGGCCAACGGCGCCATGGTCGACAATGTCGAACTCTATCACGGCGAGGTGTCCTACAAAGAGCCGTTGCTTATGTTTCGCAATCTGGGCAAGGGCCAATTCGAAAAAGTGTCGGAGTCGCTGGGCTCCGATTTCATGCGTCCGGTCGCGGGGCGCGGCCTCGCGACCGCCGACTACGACAATGATGGCGGTATCGACATCGTCACCAACAATCGCGGCGATTATCCATCGCTTCTGCACAACGACGGCGGCAATGCCAATCACTGGTTGTCGGTTTTGTTGATCGGAACAAAATCGAATCGCGACGGCATCGGCGCTTCGCTCAGATTGACTTCGGCAGGGGTCACGCAGGTCGAACAGGCCAAGGGCGGCACCAGTTACATGTCGGCAAGCGATCCTCGAATTCATTTTGGTTTGGGAAAGCGCACCCAGATAGAGTCTTTGGAGATCACTTGGCCGAGCGGACAGGTGGATCGATTGACGAACGTGCCGATCGACCAGATCATCGCCGTGAAAGAAGGAACAGGAATTGTGCCGCGCAATTTTCCCCGGTTTCCCCAGGTAACAAAGATCGCGGGTGGGAAATGAATTATCCGCGGCGGCGTTTCCTCGGCTCTTCCCTGGTTGTTCTCGGCAGCACGCTGCTCGACGCACTCACCACGCCGCTCTGGAAATGGCAGCACCGTCTTGTGCTTCAGTCCGCCCCTGCCGCGATTCCCCCATCTCCGGTGCAGTTCGTGGACGTAGCTCGCGAAGCCGGACTCAACATCCCGAACGTCTGGGGAGCCGTCGGTCACAAAAGCTACATCATCGAAGCCAAAGGCAGCGGGCTAGGCTTTTTCGATTACGACAATGACGGCTGGCTGGATATTTACTTGAGCAATGGAACGCGACTGGCCGAGCACTGGCCCGCCGGGCAGGCGCCCACTCCGCATCTCTACAAGAACAACCGCGATGGGACCTTCACTGACGTCACGGAAAGATCGGGGCTGGCACGCACGGGCTGGCAGACGGGCGTCTGCATCGGCGACTACGACAACGACGGCTGGGACGATCTCTTTTGCTGCTTCTGGGGGCACAACATTCTTTTTCGCAACAACGGCGACGGCACGTTTACCGATGTTACTCGCAACTGCGGCCTTTACGATGAACGTGTCCGCTGGGGCTCCGGCTGCACCTTCCTCGATTATGACCGCGACGGGCGCCTGGATCTTTTCGTATGCAACTACATCAAACTCGACCCTGCAAACACGCCGTCGGCCAGCGATCCCGCGGTTTGCCAGTGGATGGGTATCCCGGTGATGTGCGGCCCGCGCGGGCTTCCTGGCGACACCAATATCCTTTATCACAACAATGGCGACGGAACCTTTACCGATGTCTCGGAGAAGTCGGGCATTCTGAAACCGGGTCCGCGATATTCCATTACCGCAGTCTCTTATGATTTCGATAACGACGGCTGGCCGGACATTTATGTTGCCGTGGACTCCGAACCCAGCGTCCTGTTCCGCAACAATCACGACGGCACTTTTACCGATGTGGCAGTCATGGCGGGATGCGCGTACAGCGAGAATGGGCACGAGCAGGCAGGCATGGGCGTCGCGGTTGGAGATTACGACTGCGATGGCTGGTTCGATATCTTCAAGACCAATTTTGCCGACGATACCTGCAACCTTTATCACAATAACGGAGACGGCACGTTCAACGATGTGACTTTTGCCTCGGGACTTGGAATCAACAACCAGTACGTCGCTTGGGGGTGCGGTTTTGTCGACTATGACAATGACGGTTGGGCGGACCTAATCCAGGTCAACGGACACGTCTATCCGGAGATTGCCGGACACGATATTGGCCAGACCTTCAAGAATCCTCGCCTCGTGTATAAGAACCTGGGCAATGGCCAATTCAAAGATGTTTCGTCCTCCATGGGACCCGGCATCACGGAACGATTCTCCAGCCGCGGCGCCGCGTTTGGCGACTACGACAACGACGGCGGCATCGACGCATTGATTTTGAACATGAACGATTTGCCTTCGCTGTTGCACAACGATGGCGGCAACAAGCAGAATTGGATCAAGATCAAGCTGGTCGGAACTAAGTGCAACCGCACCGCAATCGGAGCTCGCGCGCGTGTAGTTACAGGCAATCACGCCCAGATAGATGAAGTCCACAGTGGAGGAAGCGTCATGTCGCAGAGCGACCTCCGTCTGCACTTCGGATTGGGAAAAGCGCAGACCGTGGACCTGATTGAAGTGAAATGGCCGACTACACAAAAGGTCGAACGTTTCAGCCAGGTGAAGGCAAACCAGATCCTCACCATCCGCGAGGGCGACGGCATCGTCGACCCGGCCAAATCGCAAACGAAATCGGCGAAATGAAAGCGCTGCCGCTGCGAAACTTCGTCATCTCCCTGAGCCTGACGAGATGAAGTTCCGATTCGCGCTGCGGCGCCCTCTCGATCGACTAAACAACTTACGGGTGGATTCTCGCCGCCCAGCCACCTCCACTTGCGAGCTGGAGCTTCAGCTTCGCGGTTCTGTCCACCTTGGTGGTTGTTTTCTTGTAGTCGCTGGCGTAACGGCCGGCATTTACGCCGTCCTGGTAAGCCTCCATCGTGAAGCTTCCTTCGGGCAAGAACGACAGATCGATTTCGAGATCGCGCGGTGTCCAATCGGTCATTGCTCCCACGTACCAGTCATGGCCGTTTCTTCTGGCCACAACGACGTAGTCGGCGATGCGCGCGTCGAGCACTTTCGTTTCGTCCCATTCGGTTGGCACCGGCGCTAGAAAATCCATAATCTCCGGCTCGCGCAAATAGTTTGACGGGCTGTCGGAGAGCATTTGCAGCGGGCTCTCATACACCACATACATCGCCAGTTGCTGGCAGCGCGTGCCCAAGGCCATGGGCTGGCCGAAGATGGGCGCAAAGGTCAGCTTCGTGGCATTTCGCATCGCGCCCGGAGTGTAGTCCATGGGGCCCAGAAACATTCGCGTGAAGGGGAGAGTCACGTTGTGTTTCGGTTCGGAATCGGCGCTCCACTTGCTCCATTCCATCCCGCGCACACCTTCCGTGCTGATCAAATTGGGCCAGGTGCGAGTCATGCTGGCGGGCTTTTGAGCGCCGTGGAAATCCACAAGCATCTTGCGTTTTGCGGTTTCGCGGCTGACTTTGTAATAGTAATTAACCAGGAGCTGATCGTTACGCTGCATGAAATCGACCTTGATGCCTTTGATGCCCCACTTTTCGTACTGATCGAGAGCGGGAATAAGTTGGTCGTCCAGCGTTTTCCAAACCAGCCACAAGATAACTCCGACATTTTTTTGCTTCCCGTAAGCGGTCAGCTCCGGGATGTTGATTTCGGGGACCACTTCCAGCGCGTTGCCCAGCTTGTACCAGCCCTCGTCGAGAATAATGTAGGGAATGCCGTACTTGGCCGCGAAGTCAATGTAATACTTGTAAGTCTCGGTGTTGATACCGGCTTTGAAGTCAACCCCGTAGATGTTGTTTGCGTTCCACCAATCCCAGGCGACCTTGCCGGGCTTGATCCAGGAAGTGTCCTGCAGTTGCGACGGCTTTTCCAGTAGATAGACGATTTGGTTGGTAAGCAGGTCGCCATCTTTCTCGGCAACACCGATTACGCGCCATGGAAACGAGCGCGTGCCTGACGTTATCGCGATATAATCCGCGCTCTTCACCACTCGGAAATCGCGATCGCCTTCCAGTTTCTCTTCCAGCGGATAGGGAGGGAAAGTTGCGGCAATGCCGTTTCCACCCGTTCCCCGCAAAAACAAGCCCGGGTAATCCTCGAGATCCGATTCCGCGATGGCGACCTTGGCCCCCTCTAACACATCGACGACTGCCGGCAGCGAAGCGATAAATTGGGGAGCGATTTCATGCAGGCGCTGGGGAAGATACTTCCGCTCATTGTGCGAAAAAAAACTGTCTTCCTGGGGATAATAAACAACGTAGTCGAAGGGAAAGTTGAAGCCGGCTTCTTCTCCATAGACTTTCACCTGCTTCTCCGGCAGAGAGGTTTCCAGGCGGTAGGCCGCGCCTTCGTTGTAAGCGCGGAAGACAACCGCGTAGCCGCCTTCCATGGTGAGGCGCAATTCATTGTAGTTATCGCGAATCTTGGCGAATTTCTGGCGGACCGTGGGTTCAACAATCTGATCGTAAGAGCGTTCCCTGGCATCGATGACCTTCGGATCCTCGCCCAGCTTCTTGTGCTCCACGTCGAGCGAAAGCGTGCAGTTTTCTAGCAACTCCCGGCCTTTCAGCAGGACGTCGTAGCGAACCTGGTTGGCAGTGCGAATTCTGATTTCGATTCGACCATCGGGCGAGCGCAAGTCGTAGCTGGCTTGGGCTGCGGCATTTCCGGTCAAGATAATCGCGGACACGAGTAGCGACAGCAAAAGAACAGGCAGCACCCTCATCACGTCACCTTTCCGCCGCAACGCGTTACGCGCCGCGGCACGCCGAATCTTACTCGCGTGCGCGGCGCAATTCAAATGATCGCTGTGCGATCACAAATCCATGGTTGACACGAACGTGACGAGGAGAAGGCGAGTGAGTTAGACTTGGTCAGCGCGGAGCGCTGCGCAGCAAATGGAGCCAGCACCAGATTTCGTCTCGCGCGTCATTGCCGGTGGTTCAGAAGCGGCAGTAGACAGATCCAGGCGGGACTTTTTGCGCGCTGCGGCAACGTTGCTCGTCGGCCTGAATTTGCCTCAGACGTCCCTGGCTGGTGGAGGCCAACACGGGGCTGGCGGCTCCGGGCAGCGCGCGGTGATCGTCATTTTTGGCGGTGTGCGCCGCTCCGAAACTTTTTCGCCGGAGGGATTGGAAAACATTCCGCACTTGTCGCGGGACTTGCTTCCCCAGTCCTTGTTCTATCCCGACACCCGCAATGAAGGTGTGACCGCCCATTTCAACGCCATCTCCAGCATCCTCACGGGCAACTGGCAACGCGTGGACGACTGGGGAAAGATCGCTCCCACCACGCCAACCCTGTTCGAACATTTTCGGAAGCGGCTGGGCGCGGCGCAGAGTGACACTTGGGTTGTCGCCAGCAACAAAGCGCTCACCAGCCTGATCGGCGCCAGTTCGGCCTCGGGTTATGGGCCGGTCTACGGCGCTAACGTCGTGTTCCCGAAGCAACTCATGGTAGCGGCCGTGGCCAATGCACTGCGCGCAGGACGCAGCCGCAACCTGGCGGACCGCGCAAAGATCGAGTCTGAGCTGGAAAGCATGCTGGAAGCGGGCAACTATGAAGGCTTGGGATGGACCGTCTTCGATGCGGCCGATCGGCTCGATCCGCGCGTGCGCGGCATCATTGAAGAGGCTATCACCACTTTTGTGCGCAATGGCGGACCGACTTCGGGCGACGAACTTACGTTCCTGGTCAGCCGCGAGGTCATGCGAAAATTTTCACCGCGCCTGTTAGTGGTCATTTTTTCGGATGTGGAAGTGGCGCACTTTGGTTCCTACGCGCTCCACGTCGGGGGTATTCGCACTGGAGACCGGCTTGCCTATCAGCTATGGCAGGAGATAGAAGCGAACGCCGAATACAAGGGCAGGACCACGATGGTGATTCTGCCCGAGTTCGGGCGCGATCCGGATGGATCGACGACCAACGGCTTTTTCAATCATCGCGGCGACACCGACTCAACCCGGTCCACGTGGATGATGGCGTTGGGCGCGGCGGTCGACAAGCCCCGGATCGTTGAACGGCCCATCCGGCACGTGGATCTCTGCGCCACGCTCTCGGGTCTGCTGGGGTGCCCGCCCATGGAGTCGCAGGGCGCGCGCCTGACGGAGATGCGGGTCTGATGTAACTTGTTTCTGTTTGCGCCACAAACTTACGCGGCGCAGTAACAAGCAGTGCAGGAAGAGGTTGGCGAGTGTCCACGCGGGTCCAGGAAAAGCTGCCAGAGCCACTTCAGGATGCCTTGAACAAGGGCTTGCTGAAGCGCCTGCCCATCACCTTCCTTCCCTTTACCCGCCAGCAACTCCGCGACTGGGACTCCCTGTTTCCTTACGAACGCCAGTCGATTCTGCACTTACTTCTCTATCTGGCGGGTTTGAACGACGAGCAGCTCGCGTTGCTTTTCCGGGAAGTCATTCGACTCGAAGAGAAGATGGGGGTGCGCGGCTGGCAGTTCTCTACCGATGAGCAGACCATTCTGAATGCTTCGCTGCTCGCCCGTTCGCCCTACTATCAGGATTGGCGCAAAGCAGTGCAAAAGGTTTTCGACGCGGCCGATCGACATGCCGAGAAAGAGAAGCCCGGCGACACCGGGGGCAATCGACTTATTCTGCTGGCGATGCCCCAGCGTCTTCCACTCGATCGCTCAAAGGTTTGGCAAGGATGGCGCAGGATCGGTCGTCCGGTGCGACTCGATCTCGCATTGCCTGCGTCGCCCGGCGAGACTCGAAGTCCCGCGGAAGCGCTTCTCGGCGCGGGTGACGGTGGACGCCTGCTGGAAGTTGTGTCGCGCCGGCCTGACGCTTCCCCTGAAGACGCCTGGATCGTGGACGCTGGAACCGGTCTGGTGGACTGTGCGCTGAAGCCTGGGCCCTCCGGCACGGACGCTCCATCCGCCACTCTGCTCAGCCATGAGCGGCTTGCCACCTTTCGCCAGAATTTCTCGCGCGAAGTGAACACCATGCGCAAAGACCTGGCCGACGCCGATGCCGTGTTCGATCATCTGCGCAAGGCTGATGTCACACCATGGTGTCCTCCGGAGGTGGCGTCAGTACCGGTGATTCGCGAGTTCCTGCGGACTCTCTACCTCAGCGGCAATGGAGCGCTAATTTACGGAAATTCCTTCGTGGAGTGGAGCGCCTCGGAAGCGTTTCGTCGCGCGCGGCCTTCATTCCTGATGGCGCAGTTCGGGGTGCGCAGCAAGCCCAAGCCTTTCACCAGCGTGGCCGTGTTCGAGAACCCGGATGAGGTGAACCCGCTTCCTGCCGTCGACGACTTGCCGGGCAGCGCTCTGGACGCGCAGGAACTTGCATTGTATGTGTGGCTGGCCGCCAGTCGTTATGACGAGTATCGGCGTAGCACGGTCTGCCTCTGTATGGCCGAGAACCTGTCGGAGGCGTATGTGGTCGCTCCTCCGGAGTTTGCCCTGTGGCATGAGACCGAGCCAGTCCCCCTGGACCGGCTTCGCGCTGTGCTCACTCATTGGCTGGCGGACGAACACCGCGCCGAACACTAGCACGCCCCCGTTTTCCTGAGCAGAGCACACGGATGCGCGAGCGCAACCGGCGCAGGTCGACGGAGTCCCTGCTCTATAGCGCGGTTTTAGGGGGACGGACGTTTCCGTTCAAAGATCGGAACCTATCTCGCATTTGCTCAGCGCGCACGATCAGGAGTTGTGATCAACCATGAAACCCTTCTGACGGTTCGACTATCAGGTTTTCCTCATCGCACTCTTCAAGTCCCGGAGGCGGAGATGAGGACGCGCTCAAGAAAAACAGAGCCAGGGCTGATCGGATGCCGGATCGCTGCTCCCTGGAGGATGTCAAAAACATTTTTCTCGGCCATCCCACCAGGTCCGAGTTCGCCCTTTGCAAGGTGAACATGCAAATCGAGGACTCGAATCCTCTCAAAGCTCTCAAGCGGCAAATCTCGCATTTCCCGAAGCGTTGGAGTACTTAGGTGGCCATCATTGGTGATGAGTCCGGCGATTCCGAATTGATACACGGCAGCGTTCTGTTCTTGACAACATCTTATACGCACTGTACAACACGTGGTTCAAGACTAAGCGGCTGCGTTTGCGCGTAAATAGTCTCAGCGAACCTGAGCTTGCGGCAAATTTTTATGCCTGACACGAATCTAGCGGTCGAAAATCGCGCTCTGGCTCTGCGGCAAAGATTCGTCCAGCTTTTTGGAGAATCTCCACGGATCTACCAAGCGCCGGGGCGAGTGAATTTGATTGGGGAACACACCGATTACAACGATGGGTTTGTCATGCCGGCGGCGATCGGTTTCTATACGCAGGCCGCGGTTGCGCCGCGCCCTGACGGGAAACTCGTGATTCACTCCGAAAATTACTCCGAGCAGGTCGAGTTCGATCTCGATCATTGGCCGGCGACGCGCGCCGGGCACTGGAGCGATTACGTGATTGGCGTTGTGAAAATGCTGGTGCGGTCCGGTCGTAAGCTGGGCGGGGCGAATCTCTTGCTGGATGGGAACGTGCCACTGGGTGCGGGATTGAGTTCGTCGGCTTCGATTGAAGTCGCCGTTGGCTATGCGCTGCTCGACCTAGCCAATCGGGCGATGGGAGGGGCGGAGATCGATCGAACCAAGCTCGCCTTGCTCTGCCAGCAGGCGGAAAACGAGTTTGTCGGAGCGCGCTGTGGAATCATGGATCAGTTTATTGCCAGCCACGGGAAACGCGGTCAGGCGCTGCTGCTGGATTGCCGGTCTCTCGAATACCGGCTGTTGCCGCTGCCCGACGACGCGGCTCTGGCGATCTGCAACACCATGGTCAAGCACAGCCACGCCCAAGGCGAATACAACCAGCGCCGGGCCGAATGCGAAGCAGGGGTGCGCGTTCTGTCGAAGCATCTGCCGAAGGTACGGGCGCTACGGGACGTGACGCCAGCGGATCTGGAAGCCTACGGGCGCGAACTGCCGGAGATCGTCATGCGGCGCTGCCGTCATGTAATCGGCGAAAACGCGCGAGTCCTTCAGGCCGCGGCGGCGCTGGCACGGGGCGACTTGCAGGCATTCGGGAACTTGATGCTGGAGTCGCATCGCAGCCTGCGCGACGACTATGAAGTGAGTTGCGCGGAACTGGATCGGATGGTGGAACTCGCCGAGCAAGCGCAAGGCGTTTACGGAACGCGAATGACGGGAGGTGGGTTTGGCGGTTGCACCATCACGCTGCTCCAGGCCGGTTCCGTCGAAGCGTTCCGGCGGACGGTTGGGGAAGGCTATGAACGCGCGACCGGCTCGAAACCGGAGATTTACGTCTGCACCGCTGCCGATGGGGTTGGCGAGGTCGCCTGAGAGGGCCGGAGCGACCAATCAGTAGGCTGACACACCACGCGGAAGAAAGCTTTGCGAACGCGTGAGGTTTTGACCAACCACAGCGTTGGGCCGCGACTCGCTCCGGGGCTGCGCTTTGCCGGTGGATCCGAATGGAATACGGCGACGGCCGGGGAGAAGTCTCCTTGCCGGCGGCAAAGAGGGACTCTTGGCGCGGATTCCAAGCGCTCAGTTTTTGGTTTCCGTCTGCGGCCCAGCCTTTGCCTTTGCGGATCCGCGCCAAGCCAGTAGCAGCATCAAGATGCCAAAGACGAGCAATCCCACGCCCGCATCGAAATTGATGTTGATGCCGAGCGAGCGCGCATAGATTTGCTTATCGCCAAGCAGACCAAACATTGTCAGGATTACACCAAACAGGCTGAACATCCATCCTATCGGATAACGAATATCCAAATTCATCGCGCGTCTCCCGTCTACTTGAAGATAATATTCAGCACCACGGCAAGGATAAGGACGAGTCCGCCGAGATATGCAGGCCGCTGGTACCACGACAGGTGCTCTTCGCTCGGCCTATCCGTCAGCGAATAAACCAGCCCGACGAGTTCCTTCTCCTCGCGAGGCTTGGTAATGAGCGTGACCGCGACTGTGATCACGAAACAAGCGGAAAAGGCCCAAATTGCCGTCCAGAAGTTTTGCGCCATTTCGCTAGGGTATTCATGAAGGACAGCAATAAAGCCGCCTTTAATCCCCGGCAAGTCGCCGCGCGCCAGCGTCGATCCGTGATGCAGGAGCGCGACCGCGGTGCCGGAAACCAGCCCGCTGAACGCCCCGTGGCCCGTCGTCCGCTTCCAGAACATGCCCAGCAGGAAAGTGGCGAACAAGGGCGCATTCACAAAGGCGAACACTAATTGCAGGAAGTCCATCAGGTTGTTGTAACGCGTCGCCGCATAGGCCGCGCCGATGGAGAACAGAACCCCAAAGACAGTGGCGAACTGCCCCATGTGCAAGTAATGCTTATCCGAAGCGCCTTTGTGGATATACGACCCATAGATGTCGTAGGTCCAGACGGTGTTGAAAGCGGTTACATTCCCGGCCATGCCAGACATAAAGCTGGCCAGCAGCGCGGTGAGGCCAAGCCCCAATAGCCCCGTGGGAAAGTAGTGCAGCAACATGTTCGGGATGGCAAGGTCATAGTCGAGGACAGGTTTTCCATTACGGTCGACGGCTGGCCTGCCAGTCGCCACGTCGATCTTTTGCGGGATCAGCCCTTTCCCTCCGTTGTTCACTGTCTGCATGTGGACCACGCCATTGACCGTGACCGCCTGCTGAGTGGGCACTGCCAAGGCAATCATTCCGGGCAGAATCACAAGAGCTGGAAAGAACATCTTGGGCACAGCCGCGATCAGGGGCGTGCGGCGCGCGTCGAGCATCGAGCCCGCCGCCATGGCGCGCTGCACCACCAGGAAATTCGTGCACCAATAGCCGAACGAGAGAGTAAATCCGAGGCCCATGACCAGCCCGAACCACTCGACGCCGAGGGGATTGTTTTGCGCGTTCGTCATGCCCTGCCATGAATGTGTGAACGCGGACGGCAGTTGCGTTTTCAAACCAGTCCACCCGCCCACGTTCTTCAATCCGAGATACACGAGCGGCAAAAATCCAGCCACAATCAGAAAAAACTGAAGGACTTCGTTGTAAATCGCGCTCGTCAGCCCTCCCAGAAAAACATACCCCAGCACGATCAGAGCGGAGATGAAAACACTCAGATGGAAGGACCAGGACATGGGCAGTCCCATCTTGGCCAGCGGGAGGTCCAGGATATGGAGCACCTGGATCAGCTTCGCCATGGCGTACATCGAAATGCCCGAGGACAGAATCGTCATCACGGCGAACAAGATGGCGTTGAAGCCCCGCGTCTTTTCATCGAAACGCAGCCGCAGAAATTCCGGCACGGACCGGGCGCGCGAGCCGTAGTAAAAAGGCATCATGAATAAACCGATGAACACCATGGCCGGAATCGCGCCGATCCAGTAGAAATGGCTGGTGGCAATTCCGTATTTCGCGCCCGATGCTCCCATCCCAATCACTTCCACCGCGCCCAGATTCGCGGCCATGAACGCGATGCCGCAAACCCAGGCCGGCAGCGAACGGCCGGCAAGGAAGAAGTCCGTGCTCGTTTTCATGAACCGCTTCAGGAAGACCCCAATGCCCAAAACAAAGGCGAAGTACAGAAACATGATGACCCAATCGATGGCCGTAAGATTCATTCCACAATCCTTTCCACAACACCGTGAATAACCCGCGCCTGGTTCAGCTCGCCCTCAAGCTCAAGTTCGAAGGGCGTTCTCTCGTGTGCGTTCAACTTTGGGCAGACCGAGCAAGCTGGAATCACCGGCCGCCGCTCAGTCTGCCCTTCACTCCGCGCCTCATTGCGAGACGGAATTCTTGTCGCGCATCGAAATCACAAACTCCTGAATCTCGCGCCTCTTCCGCTCTGTATTTTCCTTTCTTTTCCTGGCTAATTGATCGTGGAGCCGCAGCTGTTCTTGAGCCCTCGCTTTGTCGCCGGTCCGCAGGTACGCCTGCCCCAGTCGATAGTGCGATGCTTCGAGCGTCTCCTCGGACTCCAGACTAACTCCTTCGGGACTGACTTCGATCGCCCTTTGATACGCGGCAATTGCCGGCGAAAAATCCGCGCGCTGCGCATAAAGAATCCCCAGTTGCAAATATGCGGCACCCAGCTTCGGATCGAGATGCACTGCCTTCCGCAGCAGCGCCTCCACGCGCGCCGAACCCTCCATGTCGCTATCCGCCGCATCCGCCGATTGTTTCCAAAGACTGACGGCGTAATAGTAGTTCGCCAGCGCATTGTCCGGTTGCAAGCGCGCGAATCGTGCCAATCTCTCCACCGATTCTTCGGTTGGAGTAATCTCCACACTTTGCATTTTCCCCAGAAAGAGATACGGAGTGGGATTGTCGGGAGCGAGATCGGACGCGCTCACCAGACACTGCGCCGCCTGATCGTAGGAACCGCGAGCGTACCGGGCTACGCCGAGCGCGACCAGCATCCGCACGGACTTTGGAAACAAGCGATCGCCCTTTGTGAAAACCTCGATGGCCGGTTCCAGCGCGCGATGAATCAGAAGCTCGGTTCCCCAATCGAACAGGTTCGGTTCGCTGGGGTCGAGTTCCGCCGCGCGCTGATACTCCCGAACCGCCTCCAGTGGATTGCCTAGCTTCTCCTCGACATCGCCCAGCAGGCGATGAACTTCGGCCCGATCCTGATGCGCCTTGGCCGAATGCGTCTTGTCCTGATGAACGAGCAGGGCGCGCGCCTGCGTGCGCGCACGCTCGGGATTCCCCGCGCCGGCATAAGCGAGCGCCAGCTCGTAGGAATTATCGTCATCGCCGGGGTTGAGGCGGGAAGCCCGTTCCAGGTAGGGAACTGCCTCCGCAGCCTTTTCGTTATCGACGAGTAACTTTCCAAGCCGCCGATTCGCCTCAAAGTTTTCCGGCTCGCGTGCCACCGCGTCGCGCAACGAACTTTCTGTCGCGGCGGATGCCGCCGCACTGGAACTCGGCGCCGATTCCTTGCTCAATGAAACCGTTGCCCGGGCGAGCGCTTCGGCGGTTCGCAACACGATATCGGAACCGTGTCCGCCCGAATTCGTGGCTTGGGTCACGCCCGCCACCGTGAACTGAGGTTCGTCAAAAAACTCGGGCGTTGGCGCGGGCTTTCCTGTCGCCGCTTTTTTTGGAAGAGCGCCTTGCGGTTCGGAAGTCTTCCGAGAACCAAGCGCGAGATCGATTTGTTTTGTTTCTTTCTCTGCGAGGCTCACCGGACCGAGGGTGGCCACGCCATATTCGCTCTTTTCCACCCGCAGGCTGTAAGTTCCCGATGGAAGCGCCGCAAAGCGATACGCTCCTTCAGAATCCGTGTGTGCGATCTGGGTCTGTGTGGCGAGGGTTTCTGCTCCAGTCGCGTGTTGCAAGAAAACGGCCGCGTTCGCCACCGGCCGGCCAGTGGAATCGCGCACATATCCCTGCACCGTCCCCTGCAACGTGGAGGAGCCCGCCGATTCTTGCGACTGTACTCGAGCCGGAGCGAGAGCCGCCATCGCCGCCAAGACGCAAGCGGCGATATGAATTCCAGTTTGTCCGAAGTGGCCGGACGTCACGCGGATTGGCTCCTGGGAGAATGGGAGAAGACGGCAACTCCACAAACGATATAGACCGGAATCTCCTTTTGGTTCAAAAACGGCACTGATCATACACCCATCCCGCCGTTCGCCGATAGTGTGAAACAATTTTCGGAGAAGGCGGCGAAGACCCACGAGCCGTGGCAGCGGACCTACCCAAGAGACAGCCCCGCTATTCCTTTACTCGGGTACGTTGCTGCCCTCTTCGATGTAGCGATTCACCTCCGACTGCGCTTGCGTCGGAGCGTGCGCCTTCAAATATTTCTGGGCCCGCTCCTGCGTCCATCCCATCGAGTGAATTCCGGTATCAATCGCCAGCCGTCTTGGAGCACTTTGCAATGACCAGAGGTGGTCTTCGTTAATTTTCTCTAAGAAGCCTGTTTAAGAGCGCGGCCCTTAACGTGCGACGGAAGACCGCGATGTTCTCAAGCGGAGAAGCGTCTGAGACTTCGGTGCTGGGCCAGGTTGAAACAAGGACAGGAAAGAAGAACGAGAGCCGGAATCAGCACTCGGAGTGAGCCAAACGAAAGTATCAAAGCGGGCCAGATCCGGCAGACCAAGGTTAAAGTTCCGTTCTCCAAGGCCGATCAGAAAAGCGTGCCAGTAACTCTTGACCAAAGCGAAGAGGTGTGCGTCCTCCGTCTGGAGGGTGAGGTCGACATAGCTTGTGCGGCGGAAATGAAGCAGCTTCTGCTCCAGGCACTGGGGTCGGGAAAAGAACTGCGGCTGGACGTGGAACGGGCGACGGAACTGGACGTGACCGCTTTGCAGTTGCTCTGGGCGACCGACCGCGAAGCCAGAGGATCGGGCCGGGGGTTCACGCTTGCGGGGCGGGTTCCCGGGGAGATCTCGGTCGCCATTCTCGATGCCGGTTTTGAAAAGTTTCCAGTCGGGGTGGCTCCGAAGTAGGTCAACGCGGTGCGGTTTTTGTCAGGGGTGCTTTTTGTCAGAAGAGCGGACGATCGACAAATTCAAGCAGACATTCCTCGAAGAAGCTCGCGAGATCCTCGTCGAACTGGAGTCCGCGCTCCTGGCGCTTAACGAGAATCGCGGCGACAACGAACTGGTGGGACGGGCCTTCCGCGCTCTGCACACCATCAAGGGCTCCGGGGCCATGTTCGGCTTTGACGAGCTCGCCGCGTTCACTCACAACCTTGAAAACGCCTTCGACGAAGTGCGCAACGGACGACTCCAGGTCAGCTCCGAGCTCATTAACCTTTCCTTAGCGGCGCTCGATCATATCAAGGCCATGCTGGATGAAGCCGGCGGCTGCGGCGAGGCGGACAGCGCGGTCTCCGCCGAGATCCTGGTGAAATTGCGGCAGTTGACCGGGAAGGCTGAAGTCCACCCCGCCGACGCGGTGACATCCCCGCCTCTGGCTCCTCCCGCGATCGCCGTTGGCGCAGCTCGCGACTGGCAAATCCGCTTTAGCCCCGGGGCCGATCTCATGCGTACGGGTACCAATCCGCTGTTGCTGTTGCGCGAGCTGAAGCAATTGGGAAGCCTTCAGATCAAGGCTAGTATGGCAGCGATTCCGCCGATCGGCGAATTGGACCCCGAACGCTGCTACATAAGCTGGGATATGGTGCTGACCACCTCGGTCGCGCGCGAGGCGATCTCGGATGTCTTCATCTTCGTGGCGGATAGTTGTGAGCTGACGATCGAGCTTGCTGCCGGGCCGGCGATCGAGCAAACGGCCCGACGAACGATCGAAGCGACGGCGGCGGCGCCCAAAGCGAAATCTCCTCCCTGGGGACGCCGCGCCAGTGACACGCCCGACAACGCGACCAGCATTCGCGTCCCCGCGGCCAAGCTCGACCAGTTTGTCAACCTGGTGGGCGAGCTGGTCACGGTGCAGGCCAGGTTGGTTGAGGTCGCCGCTCGCCGCGAAGATGCGGACGTAGCGGCGGTTTCGGAAGAAGTCGAGCGTCTGACCACAGCCCTGCGCGAGAGTTCGATCAGCATCCGCATGCTGCCGATTCGAGCTACCTTCGAACGGTTCCGCCGGCTGGTCCACGACCTGGCACGGGATTTGCACAAAGAGGTCGAGCTCACCATCGAGGGCGCCGATACGGAACTGGACAAAAGCGTGATCGACCAGCTGAACGATCCGCTGATGCACCTGATCCGCAACAGCATGGATCACGGCATTGAGCCGTCAGAGGCCCGCCTCGCCGCCGGCAAACGCCCCAGCGCAACCATCCACCTTTCGGCGCGGCACTCGGGCGCCAGCGTCCTAATCTCGGTCGCCGACGACGGGGGTGGCATCAATGCCGAAGCCGTCCGGGAGCGTGCCGTCGAAAAAGGTCTGGTGGCCGCGGACGCCCAGCTTACCGAGGCCGAGATCTTCGCCCTCATATTGGCACCCGGCTTTTCCACGGCGCGGCAGATAACGGACGTGTCCGGGCGCGGAGTGGGGATGGACGTAGTCCGCCGCAGCGTAGAAACCCTGCGCGGAAGCATCGACATCGCGAGCAAGCCCGGCAGCGGAACCACCGTCACGCTGCGCCTTCCGCTCACCCTGGCCATTATCGACGGCCTCCTAGTGCGGGTCGGTCGTGCCTATTTCGTGCTGCCGCTGGCGACCACTCTGGAATGCATCGAGTTGACGCGGCAAGACATTGAGCAGGCCAACGGCAAGCATGTGGCCAACGTGCGCGGGGAGATCATCCCGTATATCCGCCTTCGGGAATATTTCAATATGCCGATAGAACAGCTTGAGCGTGAACAGATCATGGTGGCCGAGACCGAAGATGGGCACTACGGCTTCGTCGTCGACGAGGTGCTCGGGGATCACCAGACGGTGATCAAGAATTTGGGCCGGTTTTACCGGCACGTCGAACTCATATCCGGCGCCACCATTCTCGGCAACGGAAGCGTGGCCTTGATCCTGGACCCGCAGCGGCTGGTGCGGGACGCGATTCGAGCCATTTCGCTCGCTACACGGTCGCTCGGCAAACACGCAGACGTCCGCGTGGCGGCGCGACCGCGCGCCCAAGGTGTAGCTGCGCCAAGCGTAGCGGCGGGAACCATGGCTTGCCCTTGAACACTTTTGGAGGTTTCGTCGGTGCTGGAGGTAACTGCTAGCGCTAATTAACAACGGTCTAATCAACTGCGTCTCGTTATGTGAAAGGTCTTACTTGAAAGATCGCAGACCAATGGTGAACGAATTCAAACTATAAGGAGCTAGAAGTTATGCCGACTAAAGTTGTACGTGAAAGCCGAAAGTTGCGGGGCGCCGGTGCGGGCAACGGTGGGAACGGCAAGCGGCCACTCCCAGCACTCCAAGCGGGCGCACAAGATCGTCCCGAGGAGCGGGACGAGATCTTCGACTCGATTCCAGTGCCGGTGGTTGTCATGGACCGGGATCACACCATCCTGAATCTCAATCAAACCGCGGCTAAGGCCGGTGGCAGGCCCGTAGAGGACTGTATCGGCGCCAAGTTCTGGGACTTGTTCGATAACCCCGGGTGCCACGCTGGGACCTGCGCCGCCGCGGAAGCCATACGTACTGGGGCCATTTCGACCGGGGAGGCGCGGCCGAAGATTCAAGGCAAGGAGTTGCCCGTCCGGGTTGTGGCCGCGCCAAGGTACGACGCCAAACGCCAGGTGGTTGGGGTCGTCGAGGTCATTTACGATGCCAGTGAGGAACATCGGCTAAACCAGGAAATTCTCCGGCTCGCCGAGACGGCCCGGCGGGGCAACTTGAGCGAGCGAGGAAGGGTCGGCGAGTTTCAAAACACGCAGCGCGAACTGCTCGAAGGCGTCAACGCCATGCTGGAGGCGGTCGCCGGCCCCTTGAATGAAGCGAGCGCCGTACTGCAGAAGATGGCGAACAACGACTATACGACCCGGGTTGAGGGGAAGTATGAGGGCGTCTTCGCGAGTGTGGCCGGAGCCGTTAATGTCGTCCAGGAGAGAGTTTTTCATGTCATTAGCACGGTAACGAAAGTCTCGCAAGGAAACCTCGAGGATCTGCCCGATTACAAGAAGATCGCGCGCAGGTCTGATGCCGACAAACTGGTGCCATCACTGATCGGAATGATGGAAAGCGTCAAGGCGCTGGTGGAGGACGGCAATATGCTCGCCGCCGCGGCCGTCGGCGGTAAGCTGTCTACGCGCGCCGATGCCTCCAAGCACCAGGGCGAGTATCGCAACGTCGTGGCGGGTTTTAACAATACCCTGGATGCGGTGATCGGGCCCTTGAACGTGGCGGCAAGCTACGTGGATCGGATCGGCAAGGGCGACATTCCCGCCAAGATCACAGACACTTACAAAGGCGACTTCAACACTATCAAGAACAATCTCAACGCCTGTGTCGATGGTCTCGGCAGCCTCTTGGAAGCGAACATCGTACTGCAGAAGATGGCAAACAACGACTATACGACCCGGGTTGAAGGGAAGTATGAGGGCGTCTTCGCCAGCGTCGCTCGAGCCGTCAATGGTGTACAGGAAAGAGTTCTTCATCTGACGTCTACGGTCAAGAAGGTCTCGCAAGGAGACCTTGAGGATCTCCCCGCATACAAGCAGATCGGGCGCAGGTCGGAAGGCGACGAACTGGTGCCGGCGCTCACTGGAATGATGGAAAGCCTCAAGGCGCTGGTGGACGATGCCAATATGCTCGCCGCGGCGGCCGTCGGCGGCAAGCTGGCGACTCGCGCCGATGCCTCCAAGCACCAGGGCGAGTATCGCAACGTCGTGGCGGGTTTTAACAATACCCTGGACGCGGTGATCGGGCCCTTGAATATGGCCGCCCGGTATGTGGAGGATATCTCCCAGGGCAACCTACCCGACAAGATTACCGACACGTATAGCGGCGACTTCAACGCCATCAAAGACAATCTGAATACGCTGATCGTGGCCATGAACGACATCACCACGGCGGCCGAGGAAATCGCCGAGGGCAACCTGACGGTCGTCATCCGCGAACGGTCCCCGCAGGACAAGCTGATGCAGGCGCTGAGTGCGATGGTGGCCGGCATCACGCGGGTGGTATCGGACATCCGCTCGATCGCCGGCGAGGTGGCGGCGGCCAGCCAGGCCATCAGCACGACTTCGATCGAGGTGTCGAAGGGCGCCAGTTCGCAGGCGGCCTCGGCGGAAGAAGCCTCGTCCTCGATGGAGGAAATGGTCTCCATCATCAAGCAGAATGCGGACAGCGCCCAGCAAACCGACAAGATCGCCAACAAGTCGGCCACCGACGCGAAGGAAAGCGGCAAGTCGGTGGTGGAGGCGGTGGCGGCCATGAAGGAGATCGCGACCAAGGTCTCGATCATCGAGGAAATCGCGCGCCAGACCAACATGCTGGCTCTGAACGCGGCCATCGAAGCGGCGCGCGCCGGGGAACATGGCAAAGGTTTTGCCGTGGTGGCGGCGGAAGTGCGCAAGCTCGCCGAGCGCAGCCAGAAGGCGGCCGGCGAGATCAATCAACTCTCGGGCACGACGGTCAAGGTATCGGAGGAGGCCGGTGGCATGCTCTCGAAACTGGTGCCCGATATCCAGCGGACGGCGGAACTCGTACAAGAGATTGCCGCCGCCAGCAAGGAACAGGATTCGGGCGCGGAGCAGATCAACAAGGCGCTCGTGCAACTGGAGAAGGTCATTCAACAGAATGCGTCCGCCTCCGAGGAGATGGCTTCGACCACCGAGGAGCTGAGCAGCCAGTCCGAACAGCTGGTCAGCGCGCTGGCCTTCTTCCGGACCGGAGACGACGGCCATACGGCGATGGTGCGCAGCGCGGCCGCAAAACCGGCGCGGCCCGTCGAGGCGGTGGGCAGGGCGGCCAAGGCGCACGCCGCCCCGTCGGGTACGAAAGCGATGGCGGCTAAGGCGGGGGCTGGGGTCAATCTCCGGCTCAAGGACAAAGACAATGGCAAAGGCGATGACCTGGACAAGGAGTTCGAGCGTTTCTAACCGGCACCAACGCGGGCCGCTTTGCGGCCCGCGGAAGGCTGCCACATGTGAAAGGAGACAAATATGGCGGAGTTAGCGGACAGTGGTATCTGTAAAGAGTCGTGGGCGAACCCGGCTGTGGTGGGACTGATGGGTTTCAGCTTGACGACGATGGCGACGGGCCTGCACAACGTTGGCTATTGGAGCGCCGGGCCGACCCTGGCATTGGCAATCACCTTCGGGGGCACGGCGCAATTCATTGCGGGAATCGTGGACCTCCGAAAAGGAAGCATCTTCGGCGGGTCCGCCTTCATGTCCTTCGGCGCATTTTGGTGGTCACTATTCGTGCTGCTGTACGTGCAGCCGAAGACGGGCGTCCCGGCGGGCCATCCGGAGGAACTTGGTTTCTTCCTCATGTGGACGCTGCTCACATTCGCCTTTTGCATCGCGGTTCTGCGCGTCGGCAAGTACCTGGCGGCCCTATTTTGGCTGCTGTTGCTGGCGTTCCTCCTGCTCGACGGCGTGGTCATCGGAATCGTTTCCCCGCGCCTGGCAGGCTGGGAGATCTTTATCGTGGGGTTGCTCGCCTGGTATATCGCCATGGCGACGTTGGTGAATACAGTTTACGGCAGGAAGTTTCTGCCGCTTTCGTAGAGTCTGGGACTTACGCCAGAGTTGGCCGTGGCGGGCAAGGCGGCAAAGCCGACCGGTCACGCTGCCCCACCGACCGCGAAGGCAATGGCGGCCAAGGCCGGGGCCGGGGTCCGTCTCCGGCTCAAGGACAAAGACAAGGAGAAGGCCGATGACCTGGACAAGGAATTCGAGCGTTTCTAACCGGCTCCAGCGTCCGCCGCTTGCGGCGAGCGGAAGCCCACAAAATGCGAAAGGAGCCGATTATGAGCGTTAGCGATATCACGGAAACCCGGCAGTATCTCACCTTCAAACTCGGCAACGAGGTGTTCGCCACCGACGTTGCCAAGGTGAGGGAAGTGCTGGATTTCACAACCATCACCGAAATCCCGAGGACACCCGATTTCATGAGCGGCGTGATCAATCTGCGGGGCAGCGTCGTCCCGGTGGTCGATCTGCGGCTCTGTCTCGATATGTCGAAAATCGAAAAAACCAGGAACACCTGCATTGTCGTCGTGGAGGTGGTGCTGGACAGCGAGTCCACCGTGCTTGGCGTGTTGGCCGATTCGGTGGAGGAAGTGATCGACCTGGAGCCGGAGCAGATTCAGCCGCCACCCCGGCTCGGGACCCATATCCGTACGGATTTCATCAAGGGTATGGGTAAGCGCGACACGCAGTTCGTCATGATCCTCGACATCGACCGCGTCTTTTCGGCCGAGGAAATGGCGGCGGTGCGCGCGCCGGAAGCCAACAAAGCGGTCGCTATGGCGGCGGTGTCCGCGCCGGAAAGCGGCAAAGCGGTCGCTGTGGCGGCGGGCTAAGAGAGGGGACGGGCGGGGCGCGAGTCCCGCCCGCTCATCTTATGAGCGCTCGCGACGAAAGTATCTCCAGGGCGGATTTTGCCCGGCTGCGCGGTCTGATCTACGAGCGGGCGGGCATCACCTTGAATGATGACAAGAGGACGATGCTCGAGCTTCGCATCAAGCGGCGATTGCGAAGCCTGAATCTCGACTCGTTCGGCCAGTACTGCGACTATCTGTTCGGGCCTCACGGCGAGAAGGAAGAGCTCGTCCACTTACTCGACGTTGTAAGTACCAATAAGACCGATTTTTTTCGGGAGCCGGAGCATTTTGTGTTTCTGGCGCAGAAGGCGATTCCGGAACTCATGTCGCGCAACGCGAGCGGACGGCCCCTGCTGGTGTGGAGCGCCGGCTGCTCCACCGGAGAGGAGCCCTACACCCTGGCGATGGTGCTGAAGGAGTGGGAAGAAACGCACCGCGGCTTCCACTTTAGAGTGCTGGCCACCGATCTCTCCACCACCGTGCTGGCGAAGGCTGCCCGGGGAGTATTCACCGGCGAAGTGGTGCGTCCCGTGCCGGCGGAGTTGCAGCGAAAGTACTTTATGCGGAGCCGCGATCGCGACTCCAAAAGCGTGCGGATCGTTCCGGAATTGCGGCAACTGGTGGATTTCCGGCGTTTGAACTTCATGGACGCCGACTTTGGCCTGGCGCAAAAAGTGGACGTGATCTTCTGCCGGAATGTGATCATTTACTTCGATCGGCCCACCCAGGAGCAGATCATGCAAAAGCTCGCCGCGCAACTTGTGCCCGGAGGGTACGCCTTCGTCGGACACTCCGAGACCCTGCACGATATGGACCTCCCGTTAGTGCAGGTGGCGCCGACCCTCTACAGGAAACAAAATGCCAGAAATTGACACCGAAGTGTCAGAGGTTTATCTGCACCCCGGAGAGTCGTACTTTGCCCGCCAACCGGCGATCATCCGTACCATTCTCGGCTCTTGCGTGGGCGCCACGTTGTGGAGTGCGAGGCTTGGCGTCGGCGGCCTGACCCACTCCCAACTGCCCCGCTGCCCGGCGAACTCGTCCGCCGCTTTAAGCCTCGCCGAGGGCCGCCGCTATGTGGATTTCGCCATTCGCGACCTGGTTCGGCAGTTTGACCAACTGGGCGCGGTGCGCGCGGAGTTACAAGTCAAACTGTTCGGCGGCGCCGATGTGCTTCTGGTCAACGAAACGGGGTGGTCGAAACCCACGGTTGGAAAACTGAATTGCGAAGCGGCAATCGAGGTTGTACGCGCCGAGGGTTTTCAGGTAAGCGCGTCGAGTTTGGGAGGCACTTGCGGGCTGAACATCCGCTTCGACACCAGAACGGGTGAAGTGCGCTTGCGCCGCCTCGGCTGAATGAAATTCGGGAAAGTTAAGGACGAAAGAGAAACATCACAAGTCTAAGCCTATGAGCAAACCGAGAATTCGCGTCCTGATCGTGGACGACTCCGCCGTGGTCCGGCAGACTCTGAGCGAAGTTCTGTCGAGCGATCCGGAAATCGAGGTCATCGCAACCGCCGCCGACCCTTTTGTAGCAGCGGAGCGGATCAGCGAGGAGGTGCCAGACGTGATCACCCTCGACATCGAGATGCCGCGCATGGATGGGCTCACCTTCTTGCAAAAGATCATGGCCCAGCATCCGATCCCGGTCGTGATCTGTTCCAGCCTGGCCGAGGAAGGCGCGCAAAGCGCGCTCAGGGCGCTCGAGTATGGGGCGGTCGATATCATCACCAAGCCTCGCTTGGGCAGCAAGCAGTTCTTGGAGGACTCGCGGACCGTGCTCTGCCAGGTGGTCAAAGCGGCGGCTGCGGCGCGCGTGCAGCCGATCCAGCCCCAGCGCGTAGTCGAGCCCAAGCTGACCGCGGATGCCATTCTTTCTCCCGCTACCCACGCCATGGCTGAGACCACGGAGAAGGTAGTGGCGATCGGGGCCTCGACCGGGGGGACGGAGGCGCTCAAGACCGTGCTGGAAACGCTGCCCTCCGATACTCCGGGCATCGTGATCGTGCAACACATGCCCGAGCTGTTCACCCGGGCCTTTGCCAACCGGTTGGACACCATGTGCAGCATCACCGTCAAAGAGGCGGAGTCGAACGACACCGTCCTGCGCGGACGAGCACTGATCGCGCCGGGCAATCATCACCTGCTGCTTAAGAGGAGCGGCGCGCGATACTACGTCGAAATCAAGGAAGGGCCGCTGGTGTGCCGGCACCGTCCCTCGGTCGACGTCTTGTTTCGTTCCGCCGCTCGCTATGCCGGACAAAACGCGGTGGGCGTGATTCTGACCGGAATGGGGGATGACGGCGCCCGCGGCATGCTCGAAATGAAACAGGCGGGGGCAACAACCATTGCCCAGGATGAAGCCACCTGCGTGGTGTTCGGTATGCCGAATGAGGCCATTAAGCGGGGCGCTGTCGATAAGGTTCTGCCCTTGGAGGCTGTGGCGGGGGCGATCCTCACCCATGCGCGATGAGAAAGCTGCGCCAGGCAACAAGAGAACGAAGGCATGGAGTGTACTCAACCATGAAATCAACGAGGCTGGTCGCCAGCGTCAGGATGTTTTCGAGCTGGCAGGACAAGTCGCGATGAGCGTTGGAACCACAACCGATGTTGTCCCCACTCTGGAGAAGGCAAAGGGCGAGCTGGAAGCGATGGCACGCATTGTCGAGAGTGAGATCGGATTGGTGGCGAGAGCCTTTGAAGGCCTTGCCGGGCATACCGATACGATCTTGGATCTGGCGGCAGCCATTGTCGGCCGTGTTGAGAATGAAGGTGTCAGCTCCATTCTGCCGAAGGTGCAAACCCTGGGCGCCGCGGCAAGACGCTTCATCGCAGAGAGGCTGCAGGCGACTACCGGGATCCTGGAGATGGTGACCACGGAAGTGAAGCTGCTGGGTCAACTTACGGGTGTCGCTTGCAGTCAGGAGACGATTGCGCTTGAGATCAAGGCGCTGAGCGTGCTTACGAATATTGAGGTGGTTCGCCTCGGCACCATTGGCACCGGTTTCCAGTACCTCGCGCGCGAGTTGGCTGACTTCTCGAAGTCGGTGGCCGAAGATACTCGCGAACTCGCCGGCCACACGGCTGTCGGCAGGGCTGCGATCGAAGATGCGAGACGCGTGCTTTCGGCCGAACTTCCACGCCTGCGCGAGGAGTTGGCTCGCATTGAAGTTGACTTGGGCAATGCTTTGGCAACGGTGGACTCCAGCCTGGCCCAACTATCGAGGACGCCCATGCAATTCAGGACGGGCGTGGAGGACATTGCCCGGCAGATTGCCGGCGTGGTGGCCGCCATCCAAACTCACGATATCAATCGCCAGATGAATGAACATGTGCAGGAGGCGTTTGCGCTCATTTCCGCGAGAATGCGCGGTGCTGAGGACTCGGAAGATGGAGTCGCTCGGGAACTGCCTCGGGCCTACGCCGGCCTTACGATCCAGATTTATCAGCTGCGGAGCATCAAGGGAACCGTCGCTAACTGGACATCTCAAATCAGGGCGTGCATGAGCGGTATCCTGAAAGTAAGCGCAGGCGAGGTGGTCGGGATTGGCCCGGCAGTCCTGGAGCAGGAACAGAAAGTGTCGTCCCAGCTTGCCCGCATCGAACTGCTCGAACGCGAGAGTCAGGGTTACAGCGAGAGAATCCAGCGCACTCTCGGAGGGCTTTCAAACCTCATGCAACTGGTCAGCGAACTTCTGAAAAGGTCAAAGTCTATCCGTGATCGCCTGCGGCTGCTCGCCTTCAACGCCATCATTGAAACCAGCCACTTGGGCACGCAAGCCGACGTGATCTTGGCGATATCCAAGAGTATCAAGGAAATTTCGGCGGCATGGAGCCAGATTACCGACCAATCCGGACGCGCCATGCAAGAGATCCTGAATCTGGTGAAGCAGACGAACCAGGTGATGGAGGCCTTTTCACAAGCCCGCAATGAGAGCTTGCGTGAAGCTCAGGTGCAAGCCAGGGCCGGTCTTGACAACTTACGGACCGCGGCCGAGTTCGCGGGCAGGCAAGCGCAGGAAATGAAGGCCGCCACTGAGAAAATGCAGGTGAAGATTGCGCAGGTCGGCAAGACCGGCGATCTCCTCGATGCTTGCTTTGGCCGTGTCGACGCGGTGCTGACCGAGATTGAATCCGTGAGGCTCCAGTTGGAGATCGATCAACCGGATGTGAAGGAACAGTACGACGCTGCAGAAGTTGAACAGTTGTTTTCCGCGTCTTACACAACCGAACTGGAGCGCGACGTTCTGCGTGCAGCGCTCCGTGGAGGAGCCCTGCCGGTGGTTCAACAAATGTCCGCGGGGAACAGCGTTGAACTGTTTTGAGGTTGAACCTTTGAGGTTAAATCCGGGTTTCGGAAGTGACGGGATTTTCACACGAGGGGGCATGAGGGCCAACCATGAAACGAATCTTGACCGTGGATGATTCAGCCAGCGTGCGGCAGATGGTCAGTTTTACCTTGCGCAAGGCGGGCTACGAAGTGGTCGAGGCGGTCGATGGTAAAGATGGCCTCGCCAAAGTCGGCAGCGGAAAGTTCGACCTGATCATCACCGATCTGAACATGCCCAATATGGACGGCATCGAAATGATGGCCGCCATCCGCAAGCTGCCCGGGTACTCGTTCACTCCCATGCTGATGCTCACTACCGAGTCGCAGGTGGAGAGGAAGGATGCGGGGCGCAAGGCGGGCGCAACCGGCTGGATTGTGAAGCCTTTCGATGCAGATAAGTTGATTGCGGTGATGCAGAAGCTGGTCAAGTAGGTCCTCCGCTGGACGGCACGAAAGAACTCGTGGCTCCAAGCCGCCTGTCGCTGGACCAGCCTATCGACATGGATGGCGTGCGGGAACCGGTCGAAAACTCCTGCAGGCTGGGAGCCTTCCGATCCGGGGCGCAACCCAATGTCGGTGCTGTGATTGCTGCTATAGCGCACCTTAGCTTTTTTCTTCATAATCCAAGGTATGGCCCTTGTAGTCTTCCTCCGGGGTGTCAATGTTGGCGGACACAGAACATTTCGCCCAAGCATCCTCGCGCGAGAACTGAGCGGCTATGATGTCCTGAACGTGGGTGCTGCGGGCACCTTTGTTGTTCGTAAACCTGGATCCCGAGCAAAATTCCGTACTGCATTGCTTCGCAAGCTGCCGTTCGAAGCGGAAATTGTGCTGTGCGAAGGCCGCGATCTTATGCGACTGGAGATGGAGAATCCGTTTGGAACTCAGCCATCACCCCCGGATGTTGTCCGGTTCGTGAGTATCCTGTCGAAAGCCGGGGGTGTCCGGGCGTCGCTTCCAGTCACGTTTCCCTCAGACGGGGAGTGGTTGGTGCGGGTGATTGCGTCCCAAGGGCAGTTCGTGTTCGGAATGTACCGTCGTCACATGAAGACAATCGGCTATCTTGGCCAGATCGACAAACTGTACGGCGTGCCAGCTACGACTCGGAATTGGAACACAATAATTGCGATCATACGAATGTTGAAGAGTCTCAAGGGCGGGCGCAGGGATTCTAATTGTTGAAATCAGATTGCATGTCTTGACCGTCGCGGTCATTGAGTGTAACAGGGATTTTGCGCCAAGTATCGGATCAAACGGTTGGGGCACCCGGAGCGAACCCGATACCAACTAGTCCCGCTCCCTATGATGGCAAACCGCTAAGCTAGATTCTTTTCCCGCATAAAGCGAGACGCGGTGATCGACCGCGTCTCTTCTTTACCGCTCGATTTTTCCTCGGTCTATTGCGTGTTACTTGCCTAGATACCTCGCGACAACGAGGGCCGTGTTGAATTGTCCATGAGGCGCGACCGACTCCACCGTTCCGGCTACAACAATCTTGTCATCAGACTGGATCGTGATTGCCGAAGCCGTAGGCGCGCTTCCGCTGCCAAACGATGTCGTGACGGTACCACCGGATCCAAAATCATTGTCGAGTTGCCCCTGCGGGGTGTAGCGCACCAAGCCGAATGCTCCCTGGCTTGTGTTGGACACCGTCCCAACTTCGACAATCGAACCGGTCGATTCGAGAGCCATGCCCGCAGCGGTGACCCTCGGAAAACCAGCAAATGGCGTTGACACTCCACCGTTCGTGCCGAACGCCGGATCGCCGATGCCGATGCTTTGATAGGCAAACGTGGCCAATCCGGAGTTTGGAACCGTCGGATCGTCAACGAGCGAACCGGCGGCAAGGATGTTACCGCTGGCGGCCAAGGCATGGCCGCTGTCAGGCGCCAACAACTGCCCATTGACTCCAAATTGTGCGTCGATCGCCCCGGAACTCGTCAGACGCGAGATAAGGCCGCCAAACACGAGGATCTCCCCGCTTGCGAGAACCTGGAGCGCACCGTTGCCCCCCGGAGGAAACGCGAAGCCATTCGTTCCGAAACCGGTGTCGACGGCGCCGTCGGCAAGCAATCGCGCGACCTCGAACTTTGTGTTGACGAGCGGTTGCACGCTGACCAGAATCCGGCCATCCGGTTGCAACGCAAGTCCACTAATGGCGGTAAGGCTGAAAGTGGCCGCGCCGCCGCTGCCAAAGGTCGAGTCGAGCTTGCCTGCGGTGGTGTATCGAACTACCTCGCCATTGGCGCTACTGGCGGCGTTCGTTGTCACCAGGATCTTGCCATCCGGCTGGATTGCGAGTGCGCCAAACCCACCGAAGCTGCTGGGGAGGAGAGCAACGCCTGTTGTGCCAAAGGTCTTGTCGAGGCTGCCGTTTGACAGGAAGCGCAACACGGCTGGAACCGTAAAATCATTGCTACCTGGTACTCCTCCAGCCACTACGATCTTGCCATCGCTTTGAATGGCCACACCACCGACAGAATAGGAGTTAGTGGTATTTGCAATCACGGCTTGTTGCGAGGCGATGCCTCCATTGCCAAACGTCGAGTCAAGCTGGCCTGCTTGTCCGAAGGCTGAGGCCGTGACGGCAAGCAGGATTGCGCAGCAGTACAGTAGGGCGTTCGTGTTGGGGAATTTCGAGTTCATGGTGATCTCCTGGTTTGCAGATGCAAATGCTGTCCACCGCTTTGGGCGTGTACTTCATGAGGCGAGGTGGTCACAGGCTTTTGTCGACCTTGGCAACCTCAGCCATGACCATACTGCTAGCCTGCAAGAAGGTTGTCACTGGATTGTAAAAAGTGAGTCAAGAATTCGGCGTGAGGTTCGGACACACGTATTGGCGGGGTGTCGGGCTGTGTCTCCATACCTTCCGCTTTCTCCGGCCAGCGAGGCTGCGAACCCCGCTTCTGGCCTTGCCATCGCCGCTCGTCTACGCCTCGTCGAACCTCTAATTGAGAAGATCCCCACCCCAGAACGACTCCACGTGGATCGCGACTCTATTCGATGACCATGAAGCTGCGCTTGAGCGTTTTTCCCACAATGGTTCTTTTTCCCTGCCCTACATTTTTTCCACATTTTCCACAGCCCGCCTGCTAAAGCGCGCAAGGGGAAAAACCGATGGGGACAAGAGAGGCGAGAGGAGCCTAGCGCAATGAGTGAAATCTTGGAACAGGCAAATGAGACGAACGGTCATGGGACAGCTACGCCAGCGGCGGGAATGAAGCGGATGGCCCCGCCAAGAACGGGCAATCCGGTGCATGAGCAGCACACCGATTCAGCCGCAGACAATGGTGCGAGCCGTCTGCAGAGCAAGAAGATCGCCGAAGACAAGACGCGCGCCCGCACCCTAGCCCGCGCTCAGGCCGTCGCCGAAAAACTTTCGACCGCGACCGAGCAGGTGGCCAGCGCCATCAATGAAGCGACCAGCACGGTTGAGGAACTTGGGAAGTCGATGCAGACCATCGCTTCCGGCGCCGAAGAGGCAGGGGCGGCGGCGGAGGAGTCTCGCGCTGCGATCAACCAGATCGAAAAAGCATCGGACGAGGCAAATACGCAAGCGGCAGGATCGCTGACCCTGGTGGATAACCTCTATGGGCTGAGCCGCAGTACGTCGGTTGATATTAAGACCCTGATCAAGGGCGTGAGCGATGCCGCGCAGGCAAACTTCGACTCCGCCAAGATGATCGCGGAATTGGAGCGGCAGTCGGAGGAGATCGGCAAAATCGTCCATGCCGTGGCCCGCATCGCCGATCAGACGAACCTGCTGGCGCTGAACGCCGCCATCGAAGCGGCGCGCGCCGGTGAGCATGGCAAGGGATTTGCCGTGGTGGCGGATGAAGTGCGGAACCTGGCGGAGATGAGCGAGAAGAGCGCCCGCGGAATCCAGGAAGTGGTGAACGAAATTCAGGGCCAGGTGAAGGTCGTCGCCGTCGATGCCCAGACCGCTGGAAAGAAGGGTCTGGAAGAGGTGGAGAAGGCGAAGGCGATCACCGAAGCGCTGGCGCGCGTGGAAACCGATTTGGCCGACATGCGCGAAGGCTGCAAAGCGATTGTGACCAACGCTGTCGCGGCGCTGGCCGGCGCCAAGGAATACTTGCAGGGCGCGCAGGAGATTGCCAAGGCGGCGGAAGAAGCAAGCACTGCCGTGATGGAATCGCAGAAAGCGGTGCAGGAGCAGGGCCGGGCCTACACGGAAATGAACGACGCCTCCAACAGCCTGGCACAGTTGGCGGAGAAACTGAAGACCTCGACCAGTGCGCAGAAGTCCGCCGAGGAACTGGCAGCGGCGGCCGAAGAGCTCTCGGCCAACGCGGAAGAAGTCAAGAGCGCTTCCGGGCAGATCTCGGCCGCGATTGAGGAGATCAGCCGCGCGGCACAGGTTTCCGCAAAGGCTTGCGAGACCGCCCAGGTTTTGGGCACCAAGCTGGAAATCGCCGCCAAGGACATGGGCGGGAAGGCCACGGAGAGCGGGGAGAAATGCACCGCCGTCTCCACGTTGCTGACCACGAACAAAGAAGCCCTCGACTCGATGATTGAAAATATCGGGCAGGCGGCTCAGATGTCGCTGGCCTCGGCAAAGAATGTACTCGAACTGGAAGAGCGGACGCGGCGCATCGACAAGATCGTGGACGCGATCGTGATGGTGACGGTGCAGACGCGCATGCTTGCGGTCAACGGCAACGTTGAAGCGGCGCGCGCGGGTGAGTTCGGACGGGGCTTCTCGGTAGTCGCCGGGGACATCCGTTCGCTCGCCAACGAGAGCAGCGAAAACGCCGACCGTATCAAGGACCTGGTCAAGAGCATTCAGGGCCAGATCACGAAAGTCGTCACCGACATTGAAGGCGCCGGCATCAAGGCCAAAGAAGAGGCCGAGCGCGCCAAGGTCTCGACCACGAACCTGGAGCGGATGGCCAAGGACATCAAGGAAGTTCAGGGCGGCGTCAATGTCATCGCGAAGGGATCGGAGCAATCGGTGGCGGCCTTGCAGCAGGCGTCTAAGGCCAGCGAGCAGATTGCCACCGCCGCCGAAGAGGTGAATCGCGCCAGCACCGAGTCCGCCACCGCAGCCGAACAGGGATTGAAAGCGGCCCAGGAAATCTTGCAGGCAGTCGAAGAAATCGCGGCCCAAGCCGACGAACTCCAGCACGGATAGGGACCATGACCAAGCCCAGTGTACTTACTTGTGGAGCGACGGGCGAGACGCCCGTCACTCCACGTAACAGGGCCAGTTGTAGGTAAAGGTCATGGTTCGGAACATCATGGTTCGGCAACGCCGGACACGAGGAGGATTACGATGGCTACGGAAACGGTGAAAACCACCGCCAAGGCGGGAGCGGACGGAACTCAACTGGTCACTTTTTTGCTCAAGGATGAGGAGTTCGGCTTCGACATCATGTCAGTGCAGGAAATCATCCGGCTGCCGAAAATGTCGAAGCTGCCGCACACCCCGGAGTACGTCGAGGGTATATCGAGTCTGCGGGGAGCGGTGTTGCCCATCTTTGACATCCGGGCGCGATTCGGAATGAAGCGTGAGGAGCACACGGACCGCAGCCGGGTGCTGGTGATCGATATCGAGGGGAAGCGGACGGGTTTGCTGGTCGACAGTGTGCGCCAGGTTACTCGTGTCGGACGGAACGAGTTCGAGCCCCCTCCAGTGGCCATCCGGAACGAGACCGCCGACTACATTGATGGCGTAGTCAAGCTCGACAACGGGGAACGAATCATCATTGCGCTCGATGCGCGCCGCGTCTGCACCTTTGGCGGCAGCAATGCCGCCGGCGAAGTCATCGCGGGGGCAATTGCGCAGGACTCCGAAGCACGCTCCAGCCATGGGCCGAACGATGGCGAAAAGCAGGGCAAGGAGGCGCAGAGCAAAGAGGTGCAGGCAAAGGGGGGAGAAGTGCGTCAACTGGTCAGTTTCCAGGTAGGGCGGGAAGAATTTGCCTTTCCCATGGAGCATGTCCGCGAGATTCTGAGGGTGCAAACGCCAAAGGAAGTGCCCGGCGCGCCGGAGCACCTGCTGGGCGTGTTGACGGTCCGTGGACGGATCCTTCCGATCATAGACCTGCGCCGCCTTCTGCGGCAGACCTCGTTCGCGTCGGACCATGTCGCCGCCTGCCGCCATGCTAGCGGAGAATACCAAGCGTGGCTGGCGGCGCAGAGCGGCGCCGGCTCCGGGAAGGACGATCTGCACGGGGTGACGGCGGCGGCCGAACAGCTTCGCACTTGGCTCTCGGCTTTCAATAGTTCGAGCCAGGCGCTCACCGAGACCCTCGCCCAGGCGAGGGGATTGAATGAGCACGTAAGCAAGCAGGCCATTGCCATCGCCGAGCATAGCGCGGATGCCAAGGGGCTGGAGGCGCTCAGCCAGGACATCGCAGCTTCGGTCAAGGCAATTGTCGCAGCGCTGCACACCTTTGAGGAGCAGGTCGAGGGCAACATTCGCGAGGACCAGCGCATCATTGTGGTCGACTCGAACGGCTTCCAGCTCGGGCTGGTCGTCGATCACGTCAACGAAGTGCTGGGGGTTCAGGAGGACGCGATCGAGGCTCCGCCCAACGTGGCGCATCAAGCCGGCGTCAGCCTGTCGGGTATCGTCAAACTGGACGATGGCAACCGGCTCATTCTGCTCCTGGCAACGGAAAGCCTGCTCGACCATAAGGTGCTGGCGAAAATCACCGAAGGGGTTGAGGGAGCGGCTGCCACTGCCACCGAAGAGACGAAACAGGAAGAAAAGAAAGAAGAAGAAAACACTCAGGGGGAAGATCTGCAACTGGTGACTTTCCTACTGGGCAAAGAGGAGTACGGCATCCCCATCGCCAGGGTCCAGGAAATCGACCGGCTGTCGAAGATCACACAAACTCCGAAGGCGCCGAAGTTTGTCGAGGGGGTCACAAACCTGCGCGGCGAAGTCATTCCCGTGCTTAGCACGCGGACGCTGTTTGCGCTGGAGGAGAAAGCCTCCGACGATCACACCCGGGTCATCATCGTCGATCTCGGCGGCGCGAAGACGGGCCTGGTCGTCGACTCCGTGAAGCAGGTTCTGAGCATCTCCTCGCGCAATATCGCGCCGCCTCCAGCCAGTATCTCGAATGGGGTCGATGGGCAGTTCATCTCGGGTATCGGCAAGGCGGAAGACGGAAAGCGCATGATCGTTCTGCTGGATGTGGGGAAGGTGCTTACCCGTGGAGAGCAAAGCGAACTGGCTGCGCTGAGCACCCACGCCTAGCCCAGCGACTTGAGCATGGATCGGCCGGTGAATCCTCCGGTGGAGGGACGGGCGTCTCGCCCGTCCAGCCGGGCGGAGACGCCCGGCTCTCCACCAGCAATCGCGCGGTCGCGGCACTGGAGACGGCCACTCCTTACATTGCTGCAAGCTAAGTAATGGGTGGGGTTGAGTCGATGAAACAGGGGTCCATCATTCGCGTTTTGGTCGCTGACGATTCCGCGTTAATGCGAAATCTGATCAGCAGACTATTGGCCAGGGCGCCCGACATCAAGGTGGCCGCGACCGCAAGAGACGGCGAAGACGCAGTTCAGAAAGCGATCCAGTTGAAGCCCGATGTAGTGACCATGGACATCAACATGCCGAAGCTCGATGGCATCAGCGCGATGCAGACGATCTTGGCCGAAAGGATATGCCCCGTCATCATGTTCAGTTCGCTGACCCAGAAGGGCGCGGTGGAAACCTTCGAATGCCTGGAGTTGGGAGCCTTCGATTTCGTCGCCAAGCCGGAGGGTACGGTCTCGGCGAATCTGGACGCCATTGCCGAGGAGTTGATTACCAAGATCCGCGCGGCAGTGGCATCCGGCGCGGTCAAGCGAAAGCGGCCCACGGCATTTCCCCCGCCGCCTGTTGCGCGATCCTCTGCGCGACTCGCGAACCTGCCCTCGGGTGAGATGCGTGCGATCGCGATCGGAATCTCCACCGGCGGACCGACCACGATCAGCACCTTACTCCCCGGCCTGCCCGCCGACCTCCCGGCTGCGGTTTTCCTGGTGCAACACATGCCGGCTGCATTCATTGGTCCTTACGTCTCCAGGCTGCGGAAGGAGTGTGCCATCCAAGTGGTCGAAGCTGAAACCGGCGCGCCGGTTCGTCCCGGGTGTTGCTATGTAGCCGGGAACGATCTTCATCTGTGTCCCTACCGAAAGCTGAGCGGCGAGGTCGTGCTGCGCCGGCCGAGCCAGCCGAAGACTCTCTTCGTGCCTGGGGTTGGCGTGATGATGGATTCCGTCCTGGCAGTCTATGGGCGCAGGACCATTGGAGTGCTCATGACCGGCATCGGCGACGACGGGGCCGATCAGATGGTCAGAATCCGCGAGGCCGGTGGCGTCACCATCGCCGAGTCGGAGGAAAGCTGTGTCGTCTTCGGCATGCCGTTTCAAGCCATCAAGCGCGGCGGCGCGGAGATCGTGCTGCCGAGCTGGGAAATCGCGGCCAGACTCGTCCGCATCCTCCAAACCAGGCCGGTTGGAAATTCTGTGCATCAGGGAGCACAGTCATGATCGATAGCAAGCTAATCGAAGCGCTGAGCGCTCCGGAGGAATCCGAGCGGCGCTGCGCCGCGCAGGAGATCAGTGAATCGGGCGATCCCGAGGCCGCGGCCGTCCTGGTGTCGCAACTCGGTAAGGAAAGTTCGCGCGCCGTCAAGGAGGCCATTCTCCGCGGGCTCTCCCGGATATGGACTTCGAATCCGGTGGACTCGATCATCGAACTGCTGAAAGACGACGATCCGTTTGTCCGGGCCGAGGCTGCGGATATGCTCCAGCGCCGCGCCGGCGACGTGATCGAAGGGCTCAACCGCCTGATCAGGAGCGATGACAAAGATCTGCGCAAAATCAGCGTCGACATTCTGCGCGAAGCCACCATCGGCGCTCCCGACGCCCTTTACTTCTCAGCCTTGAAGGACGAAGACATCAACGTCGTCATCAGCACCATCGAGAATATCGGATCGCGGCGGCGGACAGGTCTTGCCAAACCCGTGCTCGCCATGGCGATGGAAAGCTCGCAGCCGATGGCCGTGTGCGCGTCCCTTGAAGCGCTCGCGATCATCGGAACCAGACAGACGCTCGATGCTCTCCGCGCGAAATACCCCGACGCCGCGGAAGTGGCCGGGATATACCTGCAGCCTTTCCTGAAGTTGCTCGGCCACACCGCCGGCCCCGAGTCAATCGAGGAGATTTGCCGGACGATCGAACGGAAAGGTGCGTTCGTCCACGAAACCGCCATCGACGCTCTCACCAACATCGCGTTGCGCCACAATGTGTCGCAGTTGAACTCCTTCTGCGAAGGAGAACTCTGCGGCCTTCTCAAGCCGGAGCTCGACGCGGGCGTGTGCTTTCATCTTATCCGGCTGTTGGGGCACTTTACGGGTTCGAGCCGCGTGGCCCTCGCAGTGCTGCCCTACATCCACGACCCCGACCGGACCCTGGGCCTGGCAGCGGTCGAGTCGCTCGCGAACTCTTCCGACCCCGCTGTCGAAAGTGCGCTGCATTCCCTGCTTTCGGCGGAGAACGATCCCGAGATCGGCGAAGAACTAGAAGAACTTGTCAGGAGGCGCCCGCGATGGAACTCACCGCTGAGCAATTCTCCAAACTGAGCAAGCTCATATACAAGAAGCTGGGACTGCAATTCGACGAAAAGAAGATGTACTTCCTCAACAAGCGTGTGGAACGCAGAATCACCGACCTCGGCCTGAAGGACGCCGACGAATATCTTTTCCAGCTCGGGTATTGCGATGCCAATGGCGGCGAGATGCAAGCGCTGGCCAATCTCATCACTACCAACGAAACCTACATGTTCCGCGAGTTCGAACAGCTCGCCGGTTTTGCCGACGTATGCCTGCCCGAGCTGATTGCGGCGAGGCAGAAAACCACGGAACGACGCATCCGCATCTGGTGCGCGGGCTGCTCTTCGGGCGAGGAAGCCTACACGCTCGCCATCATTGTTCGTGAGGTCTTTCCCGATTCCAGGAATTGGGACGTCAAGATCACCGCCACCGACATCGATGAAAACATGCTCCAACTCGCCCGCAATGCCGTGTATGGCGATCGTTCCGTAAAAGGCGTTCCGACCGTCTACAGCAAACATCTGATACCGGGGGTCACCGGCTTCCGGATCGATCCGGAAACCGCGAGCCTGGTACGCGTGGAAAAACTCAACTTGAACGATCACCAGCAGATGAAAGCCATGCGCGGCTACGATTTCGTCTTTTGCAGGAACGTGCTGATCTACTTCGACGACGAGTCGCGGCGCAATGTGGTGAACCACTTTTACGACTCGCTGAATCCCAAGGGCTATATCTTCCTGGGCCATTCTGAATCCGTCGGCCGCATCACCTCGGCATTCCGTCTGAAGAAGGCCGCGGGGCATTTGCTCTATACAAAGGACTGACTATGAAGCGCAGCGTGCTGATCGTCGATGACTCGGAGTTCACCCGCAACTACCATTCCTATATTCTTCGCGAAGCCGACTTCGAGGTAGTCACCGCGGTCGATGGAGCAGACGCGCTCGAGAAGCTCTACAGCCGGTCCTTCGACCTCGTTCTTACCGATATCAACATGGCGAATATGGACGGCTATGAGTTCATCCGCCGGGTGAGGAGCAGCGGAGACTACAACGACTTGCCGATCATCATCATCTCGACCGAGTCCGAGACTGAGGACAAAAGCCGCGGCTTCCTCGCCGGCGCAAATTTCTACATCGTCAAACCCTCGGACCCCAAGCCCTTGATCGAGAATATCTGCATGGTTCTGGGGATCGATGCTTCGCGGGGCGGCCAGAGCGGTGACTCGTGAGTCTGGGCATGGAAGAAGAAGGGCAGGAATCGCTTTCGTCGGCGTGGGCGAAGTATGAGCGGCTGAACACGAGCTTGGTCCGCTATCTGAACACCAGTGAAGCCGAGTTTGCCAGCCTGATCCAGGCGCTCGATGCTTGCTGGAGCATGGCGGAGAATGTCCAGAAGGCGACCGCCGAACTGAAAGAGCACACCGCAGCCTCCGGCGAAAGCCAGAACGCCATTCGCGAATCGATGCTGGAGGGGTGCGCCGTCTTCAAGAAGTTTCTCCTGGAGATCCAGGAAGTGCGCCGCCAGTTAGCCGACACCGCGCATCAGACCGGAGCACTACTCGGCACCGCCAGGCACCTGCAGGAAAACATCGCGCCCCTCACGCATATAGCTTTTCATTTCCGCCTGGAGGCGTCTCGACTCTCTTCCAAAGACAGCGCTTCCGTCGTGAAGGCGTATGAAGAGATGAAGCAAGTGGTGGGTTTCATGACCGAGGCAGACCAATCGCAGCGGAGCGCGCTGCTGACGATTCTCGGCAAGCTCTCGGCGGCCACGCGATCGGTGGAACAGACGTGTGCTTCCTATGCCTTGCAGGCCGCCGAATCGGAGCAGAAAGTTGTGCGTCATCTCGATCTGATTTCGATCGTCCCGCGCAGCCTGCTGAGAGTCCAGAACAAGGCAAGCGCTCTGGGAACAGTTCTCGCCACCAGTATTGGTGAAGCGGTCAAGGCCCTGCAGGGGCACGACGCGATTCGTCAGCGCCTCGAGCATATCCTCCGCTCGCTGGCCGCCGTTCGCAAGGATAACAATAAGCCCGAGAACGAGCAGGACGAGCCCGGACATGCGCTGTTACTCCAGCGCCAGCAGGCAAAGTGCCTGCTGGAGATGGTTGCCAACACCGGAAGCCGCATCGAGCGCGAGTTGAATAGCGTGATCGGCTGCGCCCAAGGCATAGCCAGTGACGGCGCGATAGGGGCCTCCAGCGACGACCAGGTGGAAGGGTTCGAAGAGGCGGTCGATCGCCTCGCCTCTCTCAGCGCAGAAGTCGCTGCATTACTGGCAGGGGAGGCGAAGATGGGGAACTTCGTCGTCACACAGATTGATCCTGTTCGCGAAATGTTGAACGCGAATAGCCGCGAATTGGAAGTGGTGGCGCGGTCGATGAAAAGACTGGCCCTCAATGTTCTGGTCGACGCGTACAAGATTCCATCGGCACGAGGTCTTGGAGTTCTGGGGGTCTGGACCTCGGAAGTCTCGGACGATGTCCTCAAGCTCGCGACCGATCAAAATGAGCAGTTTGCCCAACTCGGGACGACGCTCCAATCCCGGGCTGGTGTGATCGTCGCCGAGGTTCAAAAGGTCGAGTCCTGCCGGGGTGCACTGATGGCGGGGACCGCAACCGATTCGTTGCGCAGTTCACGAAGAACTGAACATGTCGTGGTCAGCCGTCTTTGCCAGGAAGCGGTGCAATTGCAAAAAAAGACCGAGACCCTCCTGCAATCGCTGAAATTTGTCGATGAAGGAATAGAGCTGCTTGGAGATCTTGATGCCATACTCGGCCTTCTTCTGGCCCTGTATCCAAAGTCGGAGAAACCGTTCGATCTCAAAGCCGCTTCCGCCGGCTACACGATGCAGGAACAACACGATGCGCATGCCATCGTCTCGGGTGGAGAGGCGGGGAATGGGGCACGGCTGACGGAACCGGCGGAAGGGCAAGACTACGGCGCCAATGTTGAACTTTTCTGATGCGAAGGAGGACTCGATGCCATTTGAATTACAGACAGCCGCGGACGGAGTGAAGCTCATTCTAGCGGGAAGACTCGGCGTGCAACAGGCCCGACCGCTCTGGGACGCCTTGCAGCCCGCAATGGCCGCTAGCCAGAGCATCCGATTGCAGGCTGAGGGACTCGAGGAAATGGACACAAGCATCATCCAAATTCTCTGCCGGGTTAGCAGCCGCAGCGGACAGCTCCAGATCGGCGAGACCTCAGACGGCTTTCTCGCGGCGCTGGAGCGCCGGGGCCTGGAAAAATTCTTTGTGCAGCCGCCAGCACTGACTGAGCCAGAATCGCAAGTTCCTCAGACCGAGGCAGAGAC
>Ga0326727_10002775_pt1 | contig 58353 bp, 60 predicted proteins | sample MB2enrmetagenome_FD_207643 | JGI IMG/M metagenome (GOLD analysis project Ga0326727, IMG submission 207643) | Lab enriched peat soil microbial communities from McLean, Ithaca, NY, United States - MB29MY | ecosystem: Environmental > Terrestrial > Soil > Wetlands > Peat | place: USA: New York... | reverse complement strand
ACTGCTAGCAAAATACCAAGTGTCTTTTTCATTTGTTTTAACATCATTTTATCTCCTTATTTTTATTTTAAAAAATTTTTCTACAAAACACTTATGTAAGATTATCTAACTGCATCAAATCTGATTAGATAATAATACATTATTTTTTATTTATTATTTTATATGTTATATTGTTTTTAAAATCACTAAAAGTGTCTTTTGTGATTTACAGCGCTTAGATAGACTGGCTTTAATAAATAGTTACTTTTTAAAATTGAAAAAATTAAATAAAAATCTACTTTAAAAAATAAAGCTATTTGAGCTATTAATTTTACAATTAAGCTTGCATAACGTAATTAAAAGTTCTTTTGATCGCTATCAAGTTGTTTGGTTTAAAATTTGGTTAATAAGTGTTTATATCAATAAAAAACCAGAAATAAACTCCATTTTTAATAAATACGGTTATTTGAGCTTTTATTATCAAAATAAGGCATAACTAACTTGATTAAGACGTTTTATTACTATTATCAAGTGATTTTTCAGCAAGAGCGAACAAATCGTAATAAACGCTTTCTATGCCTTTCTCATTTACTTGAGCGCTGAAATCTACGCCTTCATCAATGATTCCAGCCTTCCTGAGTACTTCTTTCGCTATTATCTTTACCGTGAACGGATGGTCCTTATCACCGGTACATATATCAAGCTTTCCATCGGGCTTTAGTGCCCGGTAGATATTATTCAACGCTTCTTCTGTATCATTTATCCTGTGAAAAACTGCGTTCATGTATACAACATCGAATACGTCATCACCGTAGCTACCGATGTCATCCCTGCTTCCTAGCTCAAAAGTTATGTTCCCATGATTCATTCTAGTGAGTTTCCGATTGGCTACTTCGATCCTTTTGGGAGAAGGATCAATACCAGTAATATGGTCAACCTTACTTGCTAGTTTTAATGTGAGACGCCCCGTTCCGCAGCCCACGTCCAACACCTGATATCTGGCTGAGATATTTAACTGCTCTACTAAAGCCAGCCCGTTAATGTATTGATATTTGCTTATTTTGTCATACATTTCTGCTAGTGATTCACTAGCATGGTTCACGTTGATCATTAACCTCATGCTCTGGTATTTTTACTGATTAAATCGAATTAATTCTGGTATTTAATTGTCAATTAATGCCTAAAATTGGTATTTATTTAAGAATTCATTTTGATGGATATCGGGAAATTGGCACTGATTTTAAGAATCCCAATAAAACCAGTTTATAGGATAGTGAGAGCTTCTGTACATCAACTTTTATTTACCATTTTTTTGCCCAAGCAGTTACGTTCCCATCTGAAAAATTATTGAAGTTCAGAAATGTACAATCCAACATAGAAGAGATTTGATATTGGAACCACTCTTGCACTTTTTTGATTTCATCTCTTCATTCCTTGGAGTAAATTTTTGTGAAGTATTGGATAGGTGGTTTTTTTGGGATAGATTGCTGTTAGGTAAAATCAGATGAGAACGTAAGTTGTACTAAGTTCTTAACATATTTATTATCTTTAATGTATAGGATTATTTTATCTTTATATTCATTTTATATTTTTTTGATAACTTGATCATTCCGTAGTTTATGAGACTTACCAGTTTCTATCAATTGCATGCCTAGTAAATGCAAAAAAGTATTATAAAGTATAGAAATGTATTTAGTATATTTTGATGCAGGTTAAGTATAAATTACTTGATTACGATATGACGTCTGGTTGGTTTGTCAGAAATTGGATAACAGATTTTGAATAGTATGGTAAAACTCAAAAGTTGGCGCCAGAACTTGCATTACCACCTACATAACACTGTTACTGGCGCTACTTTTACCATCGCTATGGATAACACTATATTGTGCTGTCAATAAAACTATAAATAAAACTGCTAACAGAATGACCATTATCTTTTAAGTTTAATTAATATTTTACATCATTAAATTATATGGCAACTTTTTGGTTTTTAACATAATAATGTTTTGCTTGAGACTAACTTTTTTTTTATTCATTAATTAATGTGATCCGGCTGATCTAAAATATCAACAAAGTTGATCTTATGAGCCGCAGGGGAAGAAGAGCAAATGCCAGCAGCGCGATATAGTGTTTGCTTGAAAGCACTGGAAGGATGCCTTTCAACGTAAACAGAAATTAGTTTCATATAGTTAACTCGAAACAACATAGTTATATATATACAACAGTTCGTAAAAAAGAATGGGATTTACAACATCATACAATTCTAAAAATAAAATGGAAGTGAGTATTTAATGAGAAAACAAATATTTAACAGAACAAAGAAGATACTGGGTATTTTAATGGTAGTTTTTTTTTGTAGCATCAGTAACAGCGACGGCAGTAAGCGCGGAACCACATCACGATAAACATCATAAAGGTGGGCACCATGGTAGACATGGTGGACACGTACATCACTTCCACAATTTGCATGACCACAGGCATCACGGCCATCATGATCACTACTATGGTGGCGTGTACTACGGGGACTATGAATGGGTATATAATCCTAATACTCTAGTGTGGGACTGGACCTACATGCCTGGCGTTGTAGTAGAACAACCAGTCGTTGAACAACCCGTTGAAGTGGTCACGACCCCGGAAGTTGTTGACTATATACCCTTATGGGGGCTACGAACAATCTCACAATGGGTTCCACGAACAATCTCACAATGATTTTCGCCACGAATACAGATAAGCTAGTAAGAAGTTGAATTGACATAATTTGCACGAAAACTGTCAAAACAATAAAAATAGGTAACTATCATTACAAAGGTCAACGTTGGTACGGGAACACCAAGAGCGGTGCTTATGTTTGTCAAAAAGAAGCAGATCAAGCAGGAAACAGAGCAACACGGGGCCATTGAAAATTCGTAACCTGTCCTAAATTCAATGAGCATTTTGTTTTCATGATAAAATGATTGAACCGCGAATAGTTTTGGTTAAAAAGTTTGAATTATCTTAACCCTGAGATGTGCAGGTTTTGTATGAGAACATCCGCATCAGTAAAAACGATAAGTTCTATTTTTTTATGGTGAAAGAAAAAGAACATAGGGTCAATCAAATTTCAACCAATTGGGCTTGTTATTAGTTTTTGATCAACATTATTTTTTGGATACAAAGTAATTTTTACTCATATCACTATGGAACTCGCTTATCGCTTATATGGGAAAGTGTATAAAACAACTGGATAATAAAGAAGAAAGCTATAAAATAAATTGATTGTACTTCTTTGAATTTTGATATTTGTTGAATACGATTATTTGCAAATAAAATAAAAGTAACAAACTAATAATCGATAGAAGTAAAGGATATAAAAAAGAAATGTCCGTAGTATAACTATACATGATGCCAACGGACACTTAAAGAAGTGATATTGAATAACTTATTATGAAACTTTTGTTACTTGTGGTGGTGGCAATAGTATTCTAACCCGCCTATTATCATAGTAGCTCTGTTTGAGATAACAAGAATGAGATTACCAATTGCTATTGCATATGCTGAATTGGTCACAGAGTCCAAGTCTTCATCTACGCTTGTTGCAACGTAGTTAGCATTTACGGTAACATTGGCACCTGGGTCAAGAGTAGTAATTGTGGTTACAGGCATTCCAGTTGGGCTAGTTTTGTTGTCATAAATCACAATTTCGCTGAGAGCCACATTTCCTATGTTAGATAGAGTGTAGTTGTATGTGATTATGGGGTTATTATTTGCGTCGAAACCTGTTATATTTCCTGTCTTGTTTAAGCACAGAGATGGAGCTGCACAAGTGGGACAATTACAAGCTGGACAGACTATACACTTATTATCAGACGAATCAGAAGACTTGTCATTGCAGGAGTGGTCCTAAGAGTGATCATCACATCCATATCCATAAAATGGGAATGCACCTACGGTATTTATCAACATTAAAACCATAGCTATTGAAAGTAAGGCTATTTTATGCAATTTAGGTTTAATTATCATTTATTTATCCCCTATTTGGTATATGTTATTTTTCCGAAAATAAAACAAATACGATATTAAATAGGGGAAATAATATATATATTCCCAAGAATTATTAATATTTATATATACTATATTATATATGGTTATTTTATTGTATCAAGTTCATCAGCTATTGTTTTATTTTTTGGATCTAGGCTACCATCAGATCTGTTTTTTATTCATAGATACCAGTCTTTTTTTCGAGTTTTTCAATCAGGAATGCTTTTTGGCATAAAAATTTGCTTACTTTATCATACTTTTCTGCTAGAGATTCACTATCATGGTTCACGTTGATCATTAACCTCATTCTCTGGTATTTTAGTAAGGACTTAGATCCTATCCTAAAAGTCAATTTTCCCGCCAATAAAAAATCGATCACTTAGTCAACATATGGCGACATACGATTAAAGAAACAGGATTTACCATTTCCAATGATGCGCAGTTTTTTGTAGCAAAATCTATGCATTATATATCAGGGAAAAATAGATAGAATTCCTAAAACTTAGGAAGCTTCAAGACATGGGATCATATATTTTTTAAAATATTCATCATATAATTTATCATAAGCTGTACATTCACTCATCTTATTTCCATCATCAGAAGCATCAAGTTTGGATCTTATATACCATTCATCATAGCTTATGATGCCTTTGTTATCTTTTTGCACTGAAATTTTCTTTCTTTTAATAAATTCCTTTTCTTCTGGAGAAACAGTCTCATTTAATATGTCATCTTCAAAGCAATGTTCAAAGATAATGAAGGGACTATTATACTGGATTTTTTGTTGGTGATTATTTATTCCCACCATTTTATGGTAGAACCCCTGGGAATCTTCTTCTACTATTATATCAAAATCTAGTTCTAGTGCTTTTCTCGGTAATTTTTTTTCGTCTGCAATTTCTTGAAACGATGTTCGGAATATTTCGTGTGATATTCTTAAGGATAATAATTTCATAAGTTTCCGACCGATTAATTATTACGGAACTTCTTCAGACTGAAGATCCATTTCATTCAATATCTCCTGAAATAGTTTTTTAGATAGCGAAAAAGTTTGAAGATATTCTGATGGATCTGATTGAATATTAGTTTTTAATGAATTGGGTATATGCTTATTCCAGACGCTTAGCAAAAAATTAGTGTTTTTGAAAATTGCGTTTGTCAATTTAGCATAAATATCATCTATGTAGTTTTGGATCAGCAGATCATCTTCAAAACCTTTTCCGAATCGGTAAATCTCAGCTGCTTTAGCGTAAAATGTTTCGGTATCGTTTTTTATGCACAAGTCGCAGAATGAAGTAGATAATAATAGCTGCACGCGGAAGATTATATAATGAGCTGGGCTTATGTAGCGAAGATGATATCGACTGACTATGTCCAAAGATTTTTCGTACCGGTTTAGTCCTATATTTGGAAAATGATACTTAATCTTCTCTAATTGTTTTAATGTTGTTATGTTCCATCTGTTCGAACGAGTTGTTTTTTTACTCGGCGGTATCAAATCAAGACAGCTTAATTTTTGCAAATTATGCAAATGCCTGTTAACCGTTCCTTGGTCAATTCCGTCATATTTTTCCTGCAAACTGCTTCGAATAAACGGTTCTTCTATTCGCCCTTTATGCTCAAGAATTAATTCAATGATTCCAGACTTTACTTCACCCACATTAAAGTGGTAACTTCTTTTCTCAACCTGGCTCTCAAGGGATTAAAACAGCTAAAAGAAACAGGGTAATTTTCAAACGAAAAATCAATAAAAGCTACACAGAAAGAGTACGAGCTTAACAGTAATCCTGTAGCTGCTTTCATGGATGAACGTACGCAGATTTCAGATGAAGATTGTGATGCAACAATATTATTTTTGGAATATGTTGATTGGTGCAACTCATGCGGAAAACAGCACATAAAGAATATTGGATTTTCTAGGAAATTTATCAGCATGGGCTACACTTCACATAGAGTAAATATCCAGAACGGCTACAGTATAAAAAAATTATGAAATGGGCTAATTTGAAGATCAAACAGGACAAGATAGAACAGAATAAAACAGGATACGAAAAGGCCAAAAATCTATCTAATCCTAGTTTGCTTGATGTCGAAAAAATCGAGATAGGACAAGATGTAAATCCTTTTGTAACTAATTATGATAGTTTTCTTATACATAGATATCAGGATATTTCAAATGTTATAGACTGTAGAGATGATGAAAAGTGTGTAAATACAAAAATCTCGCTAACAGAAAGGAATTTATTCTGTCCTAATATGCGATTTTCCTATACCAATAGCCACTGGACAGGATACAAGGGTAACATAGAGAATCATCTTGTCCAAGAGCAAAAAATGATAAGTTCCGAGCAATTCAATGAAGATCACTATGTTAAAAAACTTGAAAATATTAAGGCATTAAGGACAGACTTAAAAAATTTAGTTGTAAGTGAATATAATTGCAATGTTAAAAGTATCCCCGATTTACTGACAGATTTTAATAAACGTTAGCCTGGGTATAAACAAGTATTTGATTTACTAAACGAAGCTGAAAACTTAATTCATGGGGATGGAAGTATTAACCTTAGATATTGAAAAGTAGATTTTATGAGCTGTGGGGGGAAATACCTACAGCTCGATTGAATATCTACTTGAGTATATGGGGTTATACATCAATTTTAATTAAGTCTATCAGAATATATACTTTTGAAAATATATGCTCCTAACTTAAACTAATTAGTATTGGCATTACTTGGCCCTGATCTCATGAATTATAACGTAGGGGAAGATATCCATGCACGTTAATAAAAGATATCATATCAGCCCTTATAGCAGGTTTATAATTCATTCAATGCAAGATAACCCTAACCTGCTCAGGAAACTACCTTAAATCGTTCCACAATAGATCTTCTTTTACTTAATTTAATTAGCTAAGGTGACGGGGGTGATCTTAAATATCAAAAAAGTTTATCTGTCTGAACTGCAGGTGAGTCAATACCTGCAGCTATAGAAGGATTGTTTAAAGGTGGGTAAACCTTTAAATAATAACTTAGTTTAATTTATTATAAAGTTTTCCAACATAATCTAAATAGTACTACCTTAGACTAAAGAATATAAAATTTATGTGAAAATCCTATCCTAATATTTAAGTAACTATAGAACTAACATAATTTTTATTATTATAAAATAATAAAAACATGTGAAAAAATTTTGAGAACCTACCCCGAGTTATCAGGCAGCAAAACCATGGGCATTTAGTTTTTTCGAAAAAAAGACTTATATAAGCTAACTAGAGTGACTTTTATAGAAAATCCTATGAAAATATATTGCCCTACTCAGAAAACGTCTCTAGATGCCTTATAATGGTTTCTATTTGATTTGACGTATAGCACCTGTCTCTATACAAGAAAAAACTAACTAAATACTAAAATATAAAACTGGTGAATATTAGTTATAAAGTAAAAAAAGATGAATATATGGCTCGCCCATCAAAGCTAACACCTGAACTACAATAGAGAATGGGTGATAATATTGCGCTCTGTTTGACTTATAAGTTGGCTGCCGAGTCGGCTGGTCTAACCTATAAAACTCTAAATATTTGGCTGAACAGGGGCAAGACAGAGAAATCTGGAAAGTATTATCATTTTGCGCAATATACTAAAAAACGCAATGCTGATGCTGCAAAAGCTGGATACACTCGGATATGCCTTTGGATACTCGAACGCCGTTTCTCGGCAGACTTTGGACGGCGGGTATATAGAAAAACGAATGTTGTTGCAGAAAATCGAAATCAGAACGTCGAGATAATCAGGAAAGACGGTGATGGAATTAGAAAAGAAATCCTAGCGAAGTTTGCTCGGATCGGAGAAATGCCAGAGTCATTAACTGATTAAGCTTTTTCATTAAAACTTGATATATTTTTAATAAAATATCCTTTCCTGCTTATTTTTATTATGTCATATACTTGCTGTCGAGCCTACCAGAATCTCCACCATGAGCGTTTTGTTCCGGGTGCTTCAATTGCTTTTTGATTTATTAGGGTCTGCATTTGTAGCATGTAATTATTATGCACTGATCTAAGATTATCTAACTCACTTTTCAAGCTTTCTATGTGTCTCTCCTTCTCGTCTACTCTAGCTTTTAACTCAAATATTTCGCCTCCTACGCTGTTGTCTTCACTTGTATGACTTTTGTCTTCACCATGTCTATAGATGTCTTCGTTTTGTTGACTTTTGTCTTCATTCTTCTTCATTTCGTATTCGATTTGAGCGCGCAATAACTCCAAACCAGTATTAATAGCATTTGTTATATTGTCATATCGCTGCAGACAAATGTCATATAACTCCTTAGATATTCTAGCACTTACACGAATTTTATCTTCAGGCATACTGTTGACAAGTGTCCGACAGTAAAAAAAGATTTCTGTTTTTACCGATAATTCTGTTTATAATTTAGTTCAAGAATGGTTCTTTAAGAAAATCCTGTTTTATAATAAAAGAAAAGTATGGAGAACAGTCATTTTCGCAGAACTTTCAATACACTCCTATTTAATCAAAATAGATCGCAATGGAACTGACTAAATTTTGCTATGCTTTCTTACTCGTTTTTTGCATCTACGTGGGAAATCGGTGCATATTGGCATATTCCTATATTAGATGGAATGATGAAGTTATAAAAAGCATAAGCGAAAATTTACTTTAGTTTGCTTCTAAAAAGGATTATAAAAAATTTTAAAGTGTTGATCCAAATTTAAAAACTTAATATAGTGTAATTATCGAAGAGTTTTTCTATCAATTTTAAAGCTTTTAATAAGTAATATTATATGTTAATTAAAACATTGTATGTGTGTCTACTTATAGACAAAAATTCGAAATGCGGATCTGTAAACGGTGTATGGGTTTACCCCACTTCCCAACATCCAGCTATCCGTATATCTAATATAAAAATTATTGATCTATAACTTATGGAGCTTATGGGACTTATAGAGCATATGGATTTTGTTGCCTCTGCCTTAATATGCTCAGGGGTATCAAAATCCTGCTGGCCTAGCCCAAGGTTAATGGAGCTCGATCCTGCAGCTTCAAAAATTTTTCTAATTCCAGAAGTGTCTATTCTCGCTACATTTTTTGAAAACTTTATCTCCTTCAAACTGAACTTGCCTATATTCCTCAATTCACTACTTTTGAAATATTCTCTTTTTCTGTATCATACATACCATCGTAAGCATTTACTGCCATGGCTGTCATTGATGTTACCAAAAAGATTATCATTAAAATGCCTAGTATTTTTTTTGTTCTGTTAAATATTTGTTTACTCATTGTTTACACTTCAAACTGTTTAGCTTTTATACTTTATTACTTTGTTCATATATTATTTAGATTCTAAATATGATATTCTACGTTGGCCATCAATGCTGCTATTCAGGCACTGTATAGTTATTTGAACTACAAAATATCCAAAATCTATTTACATATGATAAGTCACTATATACCCCAACGACTGATGTTATAAAAGGTGGAAAAATTGAAACAAAAATAGTATATCGAGTAAAAGGAAATCTTCCCCTGCTCATTTGCAGTATGATGGAACATGGGGTATGGGTCCGAACTTTGAAAAAATAGACTATTATGGAAATCAAAGTGCATTATGAATTGGAGAGATTGATACTGTTGAAGATGCACAAATCAACAGTATCTAATTTACTTCAAGGTGTTTATTGATCTGTTCTGCAAAACAATATTGGTTTTTTTACTTTATAAATTTTTTCATTCAGTAATTTGTTTTTTAAACACGATCTTTTCTATACTAAACCACAGGCCACATTTTTTCAGCATTCTACAGCACTTTTGAGTTACGAGACTCGCATATTGTTCGATAATACTCCACGTATCATTTATGGATTAAATTTAGAGAATATGCAGTCATAAGAAATTAAATCACGCATTGACTTTGTGAAAAAATAGTAAGGTTAAAATATCAACCGGTTAATTAGGCATGGCTGAATCGAGAATTTGGTATAAAATTGATTTGCGTTGCTTTTTAGGAAAAACTTAATGTTAAATTCTAAAGAGTTCAGAAAATAATAAAAAAATCATTATTAATATTTAGTTGTTTTTTGATCGTGAAAAATCACATATGGGTTATTTTCCAATTAAGTATTGAATTTAGCTACTCTGTTTAGATAAAGCTCCTTTTTTGTACCAAACTATTGAATTCTGCGGATCAATTTCAGTTGCTTTGTTATGCGCTTTTAATGCTTCATTACATTTAGTTAAAGCAGCCCCTTTCCTGCTTCAAACCTTTATTGTACCAAGCACATGAATCATGTGGTTTAATTTGAATTGCTTTGTCACAGGCTGTTATTGCATCATCAAACTTGCTTAATTTCGCTATATTGACTCCTTTATTGATCCAAGTACCTGAATATTGCGTAGCGCCTGCAATACTTACCAGCACTATAGCTATAGTTATTGAAACTAAGGCTATCGAGCATAACTTTTGCTTATTGATCATTTACTTTATCAGTCCTTCAATAAAAAAATGTGAATAAATAATATAACATACAACGATTAATACATCTGTAGAATATTAATATGAATACTTGCTAATAAATAGTTAATAACGACTATAAAAATTTATTTAACAATACAGAAGCAAATATCAAATTTAAAAGAGTATCTGTAGAAAACCAATTATTTGATACAGTGATTTTAATAAAATCTATTTATTAGTTCCTAAATTTTACTAAAAATAACCTATGATTTCGGCTGAAAAATGAGAAAATACATAGATTTTCTGACAAAAACTGTGCATATATAAGATGGGAGAGAATATAATCAAAGTCATTAATTCTGCAATTATATTCAAAGCTAATCATGAATCCTGTGGGAAAGTCATTCAAGCTTAATTTGTTAGTTTTATCTATGAGGAGGGAGAATTCATCAGCCACTTCAGGCGATTTTTTTTATGCAGGGGATATTGTTACTATAATTGGTTGTGTTACAATGGGTTATAGTTGTTTTACTACAGATCTTACTACGACGGGTTGTTCTTCAAAGGGTACATATCAGTCCCACACTAGAGTAGTAGGATTATTTACATCTCCATAGTCCAGATAGTAAACGTCACTGTAATAGTGGTCATGGCGGTGATGATAACGGTGATCATGTCACTTATAAAAAAAGGGATATCTGCCGAGATGTCCGTCTTAGTGTTTAATTAGGTTATATCCATGTTGGTATTGTGCAAATATTCACTTTATTTTACTTTTAAAAAGAATTATCACAAATTAGGAAGCTTTAATTCGAATTTAAAGACTTATCATTAATTTTTTTATCGAAAAAATATTTTTATTAATTCAAAAGCTTTCAGCAAGTAAGCTTATACGCTAATTATAATATGATAAGCATGTCTACTTGTGGGCAAATACCAGTATAATTAAAACAGTTTGAAATATATATAATCTTACTATGCTTCTTATATTAGATTTGCCAACGAAGAGTAGACCGGGAAATAATTGTCTCAAGGATATTAAATAAAAAAAGTAGATAAAAAAAGGAGATAAAAAGATGTTAAAACAAATGAAAAAGACACTTGGTATTTTACTAGCAGTTTGTTTTTTAATGTCCGTAACTGCTGCATCAGTAAGCGCAGAACCTGTTATAGTCAAGGAGAAGAAAACAGCCATTATAGTAATGAAAGATGTGAAGACTAAATTCTTCAAGCACCATCACCATCATAAAAACACAAATATGAGTGGCAGAAAAGGTAAAAAAATAGCCGTAAAAACCGGAACTGAAAAATATATACCAATGAAAACTGGAAATGAAAAAATTATACCAATGAAAACTGGAAATGAAAAAATTATACCAATGAAAACTGGAACTGAAAAGAATATACCAATGAAAACTGGAAATGAAAAAATTATACCAATGAAAACTGGAACTGAAAAGAATATACCAATGAAAACTGGAAATGAAAAAATTATACCAATGAAAACTGGAAATGAAAAGAATATACCAATGAAAACTGGAAATGAAAAGAATATACCAATGAAAACTGGAAATGAAAAGAATATACCAATAAAAGCTGGAAATGAAAAAATTATACCAATGAAAACTGGAACTGAAAAGAATATACCAATGAATAGCTGAATTGGCAAAGAATATACCAATGAAAACTGGAACTGAAAAGAATATACCAATGAATAGCTGAATTGGCAAAGATTTGACATATATTATGAGCAGCTGAAGCAGAAATACTGCTTTAAAATAATCAAAACAAAAGTCTCTAAAATGTTTTTAGTGGTATTCGATGATATCCACATAGATGACTTATAAAACATATTTCCTTATGCCACCATGGATATCACAAAGAGCAACGAAAAATTATTCGAAAAACAATCGAAAAATTATTTAGAGAATATTTCAACAAATCTCACTTTTTGGTTGGGTTTTATAAAGTCCATAATAAACAATTTGTTGAAATCAGAAACTTGTTGAAATTCTCTATACTTTAACATGTTGTTAATTTAAACACTATAAATGGAGTGAAATAAATGTTGAAACAATCATCTAGTGGAATGAGAAAGGTACTGGCTATTTTGCTGGTAGGCCTTTTTGTAGTATCTTTGACAGCTATGGCAGCTAGTGCAGAAGAACATCGCCATGGTGACCATGGACATTATGGTGGCCATGGACATTATGGTGGTCATGGATATTATGGTGGTTATGGTGACTGGAACTATGGCTCTGGATGCTATATTGTGAACGGTGCATTAGTTTGTCCCACATACAGCTACCCATATATTTGAATATGAAGATATGCCACATGGTCACATGGGAATAGCATCTAAATAAAAACAAAAACTGAAAACGATAAAACTGTAAATAAAGGATATGGAGTAATTCTACTAGAATATAAATTGATAGCAATCCCTGTGTGCATATTGGAATAAGTTCCTATCTACATTTGAAGTCAAGCTTGCTCATTATACAATTGTACAAGTTGATTTAATTTTGAGACATGTTAACATTTGAAAGATTGCTATCATTATTAAACTTTAAGATTCTGATCTTGCAGGGTATCATAGAGAAATGGAATCTCAATCCATGACCAGAACAATAGTAGTGAATAACTGAAGCCTGATGAGTATCAATAACATATCAAAAAATAGATCTTATAAGTTGTGGGTAATTAATACTATACATCGAAGATTTCCTTGTGTATTTATGGATCCTGATATATTGATTGAACACAAAAGAATATATATTTTGTGCATATTTTCTATATAGTGATGACTATAACTTAATAGACAATATGTACTTAGTCCCAATTCCACTGATCATGACAGCAACTTTTTGGAATGAATGATTACTATTCTACTGGTAATTATATATAAGAACATAAAAAGTATGGCAAAACCTATTAAGAAGTTCTTTTTTAGTAAGAATAACAAGATGGAAAAATTTGTTAGAAACTTATTGAGTCAAACTGTGGTATTGATGAATTGAGTTCCTGATTTAGTTTATTCATATTTTTAACCCAATGTTTTTTGGAGAACTCATATGAACAAAATTGAGGTAAATGATTGCGAAGAAGTATTATTATCAATGAGACTGATCATAGAAAACCTAAAAGAGGTAATTGATAAACTTGATAGGGAAGCCATAAAGGCGATGCTCCAAAAAACAATTGATGGTAATCAAATTTTTATAATGGGAGCCGGAAGATCTGGACTTGTTGCCAAAGCATTTGCAATGCGACTTATGCAGCTTGGACTTATTGTGTATGTGGTCGGTGAAACCACAACACCTGCTGTTTTGCCGCGGGATGTCGTGATTGCTATTTCTGGGTCCGGAGAAACCCGTACTGTAGCTGACCTTGGAAAATTAGCAAAAGATATCGGCTCAACCCTTATAACAATTACATCTAAAAAAGATTCTACACTGGGTAGAATTTCCGATATTGCTGTGATCATTCCAAGCAAAACGAAAAATGACCCTGATGAAGCCGACTACCTTGAAAGACACATGCGTGGTGACTACAAAAACATGCCACCTCTGGGAACTTCTTTTGAAATTACTGCACTTGTTTTCTTGGACTCTGTGGTTAGCCAGCTGATTATGCTAACCGGCTCTTCGGAAGCCGAACTTAAATCAAGGGGCACGAACATCGAATAGAGTCTGAAGATCTCACGATAGTGTTGTGCAAATAACTCAGTTTGAGCAGATAAACACATTTCTACATAAAGGACCGGTTTTTGTGGAGATGAAAGCTCAGTCCTGTAAACCATGCCAACAAATGAAGCCTATTCTTGAAAATCTTGCGGCAGAATACATAGGAAGAGCTACAATCGCGTCTATTGATATATATCAGAGTCCTGGACTTGCAAAATATTTTGGTGGATATAACCTTCCGGATACTTTTGTGATTGTTGGTACAAAAAACGGAAAATACGTTTACATAAACGACGATGGAAATAGTACTCTAGATAGATCTCAAGCCAGGATTATTGGATTAAACGCTGGAAATAAAATTTGAAAAAGAAGCGATAAAATGATTGAACCAATTTGTAGAATCAGAAAGCTGAAGAATGAAAACAGCGAAAATCCCAAAAAAAGTCGTTTAATAGCAATAATTATAAAATGGTGTGAGCTTCTGTACATCAACTTTTATTTACCATTTTTGTACGAGTAGTTACTTTCTCATCTGAAAAATTATTGAAGTTCAGAAATGTTCAATCCGACATAGAAGAGATTTGAAATTGAAACCACTAGTTGTATTTCTCGATTTTATCTCTTCATTCTATGGAGTAAATTTTTGTGAGGTATTGGATAGATAGGTTTCTTGGGATAGATTACTGCTAGGTAATAGCAGATGAGAACGCGAGTTATACTAAGTTCTTAACGTATTTATTATCTTTAATGTATAGGATTAGTTTATCTTTATATTCAGTCTATATTTTTTTCTTTTACCAACAAAGCAGGATGCTGAGTTAATTTTCATCTATTTTATTTACTAGCACCCTTACACTTACAGACTAAAAAACATAGAAATACACATACACAAATGATAGTAAATAAACCAGTTCTTTTCCAGTTTAATTTGTTTTAATGTCTACTAGTCTGATCTTGACTCTTATATCGTTTTTATGATTATAATGCAGGATACCCACATTTTCAGATGTTGATACCCTACATTAGATACATTTGACCATACTGTATATTCATTCCAAATAAGCTCTACCTATCTAACTCGATTGCTTAAGTATTAATTATATCATTTGCTTAATTAATCAGTAGCTGGCCATTGGTTTGTGAAAGTATACCACCTAAGGCTGTGGAATACAACTTTTATTTCTTGATCACGTATTTCAATCCTCTTCCTGTATCATTAGTTAGTAAAATTCGACGATTATTACGCAAGCTGTGGAATATCTATCTACCTGCATCTTAGTGTTGAAATATATTTAACTTCTAATACTAATTCACAATGTTACATACTTATAATCATAAAATTTGTTGGCTTCTTAATCATCAATTCATTTTTGATCAAAATCCGATCTTATAGTCGTAAATATCGTAAGGAATAGGCTAATACAGGTTCTTGATAGTGTCCTCATTCGATGACAATGGAAAGTATACTAATTACCAAAAAATCTATTAGAGAGTCGCTAAATGAATTGGTTTTTCAAAAAAGAAGGACGTTTAGACCGGATGTTTGATAGATGTCGTGGTGGCCTTGATGACTATGGAAAAAACTATATGTTGTATGGAGCTTGATTATAATAGGATCATAATAGAGAACAGGATGGTTTTCATGTAATGTTTGGCCGCAGCTATTTTGTTTGATGATTTTTCGTTAACAGTGACTTTTTTATGTGGGTTATTTAGTATATTTCAATATTGTTTAACACTTTGATTGAACAACTCAAATTCATTTTGGGACTGATATAGTAATTTATGGCTAAACTTGGCAAATTTTTAACTTTAAATAAGTAAGCTTTTATGAAACCTAATTAACTTTCCAACAGTCAAATAGCAGATAGCCAATCAGATAATTTTAGAAAGTTTAATTTGTGCACTTGAACCAAGTTCATAGTTCATTTACCATAGAAAAAAGATTTGAATCGACAAACAAACACCCCTAAAGTAATAGTAATTTTAATAACAACGGAGTGAAACTAATGTTGAAACAGTCATTTAGTAAAGCAAAAAAAGTATTGACTATTTTGCTAGCAGTTCTTTTTGTAGCATCATTAACTGTTGGAGCAGCAAGTGCATGCCATTCGCATGGACATCATCACTGTGGCAGCGCCCACTGTCACACATGTAGCCACGGTCAGTGCTGCAACGGAATCTCTTGTCACCAATGTAGCAGCAACGGCGAAACCGTCTGTGACAGCTCCTACTGTCATACATGTAGCCACGGTCAGTGCTGCAACGGAATCTCTTGTCACCGATGTAGCAGCAATGGCGAACTCGTCTGTGAAGATTAATTACGGACTAATTAAGAGTTAAATCATGTGCTAAACTGTTTAGATACATGAAAATATCAGTTCATAGAGAAAAGTATTGTGTATTCCATTGTACGAATATGATGGTATACATTGCTTGGCGCACACCATAAGGCTATTTGTTTGCAACGTATACCATATATGTTTAATTTCAAGTTCTCTATTCTGAATCAATAGTATTGTTCATCGTGCGTGTTTATCCACAGTACTTCCAAAAAAGATACTAATTTTTCTTTTTACCAACATTTACTTATATTATAATAAGTTACTTTAGTTTATTCGGCATCTGAGATTAAGTTTTTTGTTTCCCCCATTAATACTACATACCCCAATCTCAAAAAAGATGTCGTTTATTTGTTATATTTTTTCTTAAAATTGTAACTTTAGCTGAACACAAACCATTTTTAATCTATCATAAGACCCGAAGTCTATCTACTCTTTTTTGTTGCGGAAATCACTAAATAGACAATGCCAGTTTCCATAAATTTATTTGATGATTTTTCGCCAATTACAGCCTTTTCATGCTAATTAATCGAGTTAATTTGGTATTATTTGGCATCTTTACTAATTAAACCGAATTAATTCTGGTAGTTAGTTGTCAATTTATGCCTAAAGTTAGCAATGTTGTTAATATGAAATAGCTACTCACAATCAACAGAATAAAAGATCTCAGTGGTTTAAGTCCTCCGATTTCATCAATGTCAAATACATTGATACTTATCGAGTATTTCCCCCTTAATTCATTCACAATCAAGCATAGTTCGATCACTAACCAGATAATTATCGCCATTAAAATAAGGCCCGAGTACACAACTATCTTATTGATTATATCAATCAGCAGCGCCCATTAATTATCAGGTTCAGTTAAAAAAAAGTAGGGTCCATTAACTGGTCTACTAAATATACTCAGTAAGTCGGGTATTACAACGGGGATGAGCACGACAACTATTGTTAAGTAAGATAGCCAAGATTTGCGAAACTTTTTCTGTAAATCCTGTGAAAATAATTGATATTGCCCCTTTTGAAATAACGAATTGAGTTTTCCGAATGTTTGATGTACATTGGAATAAAAATATTTTATTAAGGCATATTCGCATCCTATCAAAATACTTGATGATGCTGAAATAAGTAGGGTATATCTAGAAAAAGGAAAATACCATACTTTCGTTGACTCTAGAAAAAATAAATATATTGAAAAAATTATTCCAGATATTATGAGAGCAGTAAGCCAATAGTTTACCGATAGTTTGTTGTAAATTTCTGGAATCTTCATTTTCTCACAAATTTTAAGTTTGGATTTATTTATTTTCTCAAAATTAAATATTTGGTTTGCTTCCAGAGCAAGCTTAAATTGTTCTCCAGCTTCTTTTTTGCGATCCATTTTTGAATTGTTAAAGGGATACAGAGCAGATTAACTCATAACAAATGACAGTAACCCTTTCTAATAAATGTAGACATTATCGGATAGCTGTATCACTTAAAACCAACTAATATGCTTTTAAAATGTCGGTAGTAGGATTGCCCAGCTGTTCAACACAAAGCTTGAAAAAGCATGCATATTCATAGGACTTACGCACTTGAAGTACAAAATTCATAGCAATAAGTTCGTAACTTTCTAAAATTAAAACTTTCATTGTGGAATTTACTATATTTTACTTAGGATAATAAGTGCATAAGTTCCAGTGACATTTTTGATATATAAACTTATCGCTATATAAGCTCGCAACATGTCGAATACAACTCCTAATTAGATATAATTATCGGCGATATCCATTTCACATTTCGATATGAGTCAATCATCTACTCACGCATCGCTTCAAAAAACATATATACTAAACTAAATATGATTAAATATCAGTTCACTGATAAAATAATAGACAAAGCAAAGAAATCAAACGTGCTGCGGAATGCTGAGCAAATGCATTTTGTGGGTTGTATAGAAAAGAAAATACCAGATAATTTCCGATTACAAAGCTATTAATAATTACAACGGCAATTGCTAATAAGCTGAAATTTCCGGTGTAATTATGGTCGTCGAAGATATATTCCCAAAGTTATGTGCAAAACCAACCGTATTCAAAAATACGGAAATTTTAAGGAAAGGTCATCATCCTTGTTCTTTACAAGAAGTACTCCATAGAGATGGGGTTATAATTCAATATTCAACTTTTTTGAAAGATGCCATGTTTGGAATAGTCCCAGATAATATTTTGATATATGGCACATTTGGTGTCGGTAAAACGATGTTAACAAAATTAATTACATCAGAACTTGTTCATGCCGTAAATCAAGCGGGGCGTAGAATAGTTGTAATTTATATTTATTGTGGGACCATGAATGCTTTAAGTCCAATTATGAGATATATCAACCAGACTCTTTTTGAAAGTACCCCTAATCTCACAAAAAAAGTCATGGGAGGTTCTAATGCAAAGAATTTTGAGTATTTTTTTGAGCTTGTTAATCAGGCAGATGTACCTATAGTAATTATTTTTGATGAAATAGATAAATTGAAGGACCCTAATATAATCAATGAGTTTTCTCGAATTAAAGAATGTGGATTTACAAAAAACAATGTTTGTGTTATAGGAATAACGAATGATACTAATTTTTATACAAATTTAGATGGAAGAACTAAAAGCGTCATCGGACAGCATGAACTATTTATAAAACCCTATAATGCAGAAGAACTCGCGGGGATTTTAGAAGCAAGAGCAAAAGTAGCTTTCGTTGATGGTGCATTGGATAAAGTTGTGATTCCGGTTTGCAGTGCATTTGGCGCACAAGACAATGGGGATGCACGTTTAGCTTTAGATTTACTCAGAGTAGCAGGAGAACTCGCAGACGAAAGAAGTAATAGCATAATTGAAGAAACAGATGCTAGAGCCGCGAAAAATAGGATTGAATTGAATCGACAACTTGAAGTTGTGGGAAGTTTGCCAACACAAACAAAAGCTGTTCTTTTTGCCAGTGTTTATAAATATGAGCAACTTGGGGTTAATGTTGAAGCAACCGATGTTTATACAGCATATTCGCAAATTTGTAAAATCATTAATCTTGATCCGGTAACTCAAAGAAGAGTCAATGATTACCTTGGAGAGTTAAACGTTTTAGGGATTATTTCAGTTAATAAAATATCGAGAGGGAGAAAAAGGGGAGTTTACAATGCAGTTAAACCACTTGTTGGGGTATATCCGGTAGAAGATATAATTCTTCGAGATTTCAGATTTGAAGGATTAAAAAATGTAATGTTGAAGTCCAATGTACCAGATTTTAGACTTTGAAAAGAGATGTACATATACCATTTCCGCTGTAATTTCAAAAGCATAAGAACAAGAAAATAGAAATATAGCTATACTATTTCCACTGTAATTTTAATACCAAGAGATGGGAAAAAAAGGGATGTACATATACCATTTCCGCTGTAATTTCAAAAGCATAAGAACAAGAAAATAGAAATATAGCTATACTATTTCCACTGTAATTTTAATACCAAGAGATGGGAAAAAAGGGATATACATATGCCATTTCCGCTGTAATATCAAAAGCATAAGAACAAGAAAATAGAAATATAGCTATACTATTTCCACTGTAATTTTAATACCAAGAGATGGGAAAAAAAGGGATATACATATGCCATTTCCACTGTAATATCAAAAGCATAAGAACAAGAAAATAGAAATATAGCTATACTATTTCCACTGTAATTTTAATACCAAGAGATGGGGAAAAAAGGGATATACATATGCCATTTCCGCTGTAATTTTAATATCAAGAAAACGGGAAGTCTAAAAAATAAACATTATTGTTTATAATATAAATAACATGTTGTTGTGTTATTGAATTCTAAATATATATAACTAACTAAACCAAAGTATCGTATAAAATAGATTGAAACTATTTAAAATAGTTACAGATTTGGAAATTGACACGACACTAAATTTTTCTCCCTACTTTTCCTATTTTGTTGTTACAGCGGAAATGGCATATGTATATCTCCAAACCAATGTCGATGTTGATATCCTACATTAGATACATTTGACTATATTTTGTCTTTGCCACGACTGAACGGTATATTCATTCCAAATAATCTCTACCTACTGACCTTGACTGCTTAAAGAAGTAATTATATCGTTTGTTGCATCAATCAGTATCTGCCCATTGGTTGGCGAAAGTACTCCCCTATCCATTTTATCTCTTACCTGGCTGATAAAATATCTAAGGTCAATAGGCACTGCGAATGGATTTTCCACACTTGGATCACTTACTATTCTATCCAGATTTGTTTCTGCAGCATTGAGTATAGCTATTAATTCATAGGAAGATCCTTCATCAAGCTCATCAGAACTTAGTGGAGATATTATGTAATTTTGATGAATACCAACACATAGAATGGGGAATAGCATTTACAATATTTGGAAGAAGTCAGCGTACAAATAGCTTACTGTTCAAAAGTTTTAAAATATATGGCGATTTGATTCCACTTTTGACTAAAACAAAAATCTGGAAATCTACTCGAAAATATAAGCAAGGGATAGGCGACTTATAGGCTCAAGGTAAGGTTCTTACTCGATTGCATAAAATCATGCTAACCCCTACAAAATTGATCTCAGCATCTCTAAAGTGGTTTAAGTGGATTGCATGAGCTAAGGCTTTTTTTGGATCAACTATTTGGGAGATTGTGTTTGTGATCTAATTTGATCATAGCAGAGATCACGAAATAAAAAATGACTGTTTCTGTGGATTTTTTGGCAGTTACGATTTATCCGATGATTTTCGCTAATTATAACCTTTTTATGCGAATTAGTCTATTTAATTCGGTATTATTTAGCATTTGTTCATCAGTTTATATCTCGAATTGGTATTCGGTTGTCATTTCTAAGGATCTGGATTCTATCTTTTTAGGATACTCCTGCGGGATAAGCGAGCGCAGAATCTTAAGAATCAAGAGTGATAGCAATCTTTCAAATAAAAGCGTGCCTTAAAATTAAATCAACTTTTACAAATGTATATGAGCAAGCTTGACTTTAAATGCAGATATAAAGTTATTCCAATTTGCATATAGGGATTGCTATCATTTATATTCTAGTAAAGGTGCTCCATATATTTTATTTACAGTTTTATCTTTTGCAGTTTTTGTTTTCATTGAGATGCTATTCCCATGTGACCATGTGGCATATCTTCATATTCAAATATATGGGTAGCTGTATGTGGGACAAACTAATGCACCGTTCACAATATAGCATCCAGAGCCATAGTTCCAGCCACCATAGCCACCGTACCGTCCATGACCACCATAATGCCCATGACCACCATAATGTCCATGGTCACCATGTCGATCTTCTCGAGCACTTGCAGCCAACGCTGTCAACGATACTACAAAAAGTACTGCCAGCAAAACAGCTAGTACCTTTCTCATTCCACTAGATGATTGTTTCAACATTTTATTTCACTCCGTTTATATTGTTCAAATTAATAACATGTTAATGTATAGAGAATTTCAACAAGTTTCTGATTTCAACAAGTTACTTATTGTGATATCCATGGTGGCATAAGCAGATCTGTTTTGTAAGTTTTCTATGTGGATATCATAGAATATCACTAAAAACATTTTAGAGACTTCGGTTTATTTTTTTTAATCAGTGCTCATGCTTCAGCCATCAATGATATTTGTAGATCTTTGCCGGTTCAGCTATTCATAGGCATATTGTTACCAATTCCAGTTTTCATAGGTATATTGTTACCTGTTTTGGTTTTCAAAGGCATGTTATTACCAGTTTCGGTTTTCACGGCTATTTTTTTACCTTTTCTGCCACTCCTATTTGCATTTTTGTGCTGGTGGTGGTGCCACTTGTGGTGGTTGCTATGCAACTTGTGTTGATGTTTGAAGAATTTAGTCTTCACATCTTTCAGGATTATAATGGCTGTTTTTTTATCCTTAACCACCACTGGTCCTGCGCTTACTGCTGCAGCTGTCACGGACATTACAAAACAAACTGCTAGCAAAATACCAAGTGTCTTTTTCATTTGTTTTAACATCATTTTATCTCCTTATTTTTATTTTAAAAAATTTTTCTACAAAACACTTATGTAAGATTATCTAACTGCATCAAATCTGATTACGTTGATAATAATACATTATTTTTTATTTATTGTTTTATATGTTACATTATTTTAAAAATCACTGAAGGTGTCTTTTGTGATTTACAGTGCTTAGATAGATTGGCTTTAATAAATAGTTACTTTTTAAAATTGAAAAAATTAAATAAAAATATACTTTAAAAAATAAAGCTATTTGAGCTATTAATTTTACAATTAAGCTTGCATAACGTAATTAAAAGTTATTTTGATCGCTATCAAGTTGTTTGGTTTAAAATTTGGTTAATAAGTGTTTATATCAATAAAAACACAGAAATAAGCTCCATTTTTAACAAATAAGGTTAATTAAACGTTTATTCTCTAAATAAAGCATAAATATCTTGATAAATCTTTTTAGAACTATTATCAAGGGATTTTTCAGCAAGAGCGAACAAATCGTAATAAATGCTTTCTATTCCTTTTGAGGTCTGGTATTTTTTCAGCTCTGCCATGATTTCAGCCTTTATTTTTTTGCGTACGGATACCGGAATGTTGCTCATAAAATTCCCAAAGGAACTCGCTTCGACGTATTCAAGGCATTCAGCAGGGGTCTCGAAATACCGTGGGTCTCTTTTTAGCTCTATCTCTATTACCCTAAAACCCGATTTTCTCAACAGTGAATCTAGTTCTACTTTATTTACTGGAGCACTGAAATCTACGCCTTCATCAATGATTCCAGCCCTCTGGAGCACTTCTTTTGCTATTATCTTTACCGTGAACGGATGGTCCTTATCACCGGTGCATATACCAAGCCTTCCACCGGGCTTTAGTACCCGGTAGATATTATCTAAGGCTTCTTCTTTATCATTTATCCAATGAAAAACTGCGTTCATGTATACGATGTCGAATATGTCTTCACCATAGCGACAGATATCATCACTGCTTCCCAGCTCAAAAGTTATGTTTCCCTGATTCATTCTAGTGAGTTTCCGATGGGCTACTTCGATTCTTTGGGGAGAAGGATCAATACCAGTAATATGGTCAACCTTATTTGCCAGTTTTAATGTGAGACGCCCAGTTCCGCAGCCCACGTCCAATACCTTATGTCTGGCTGAGATATTTAACTGCTCTACTAAAGCCATCCCGTTAATATATTGATATTTGCTTATTTGGTCATACTTTTCTGCTAGTGATTCACTATCATGGTTCACGTCTATCATTAACATCATTCTCTGGGATTTATTTGTGATTTATATCTAAAATTGTTGGTTATTCGAGAGTTAATTATGATGGAAACGGAAAATAGGTACTGTTTTAGCGAATAAAAAGAATCTATATAAGCAATGAATCCAAGAAAAAACAGTTTAATAGTGAAAATTATAGGCTGCTGATAGCTTTTACATGGGTAGTTACGTTCTCATCTGAAACATAATTGAAGTTCAGAAATGTACAATCTGACATAGAAGAGATTTGATATTGGAACCATTAGTTTGTATTTTATGATTTTATCTCTTCATTCTATGGGGTAAATTTTTGTGAAGTATTGGATAGGTGGGTTTTTTGGGATAGATTGCTACTACGTGATAGCAGATGAGAACGTAAGTTATACCAAGTTCTTAACATATTTTATTCTCTTTAAAGTATAGGATTATTCTATATTTATATTCATTCGATATTTTTTTTCTTTAAACAAAGAACAATATTAGATTGTGGTGACTTCACAAGTAATTAAAAATAATTATTAATATATATTATTTTTGACTACAAAAAATCTTATGCGGGATTATTTTTTGTTTAGAAGCAAGTTTTCATGGAATTAATTTAAAATAACTAAGGAGAGAATTGTATATTGTACCACAATAGCATATAACGAGTAAATCTAAGTGCAAGAAACAACCTGCATAATGGGGTAAAATAGCGTCGTAGAATTGCTTGGAAGATGTTGGTCTTACTTCAAAATAAATATACTTGTTAGGGGTATATATTCGAAGTAGACTGTATTTGGGTAGACAGTAGACACAACTCTTCCAAGATATCCTTCTTTTTTTTTTAATTATCCAATAATTCTTTTTTCTACACTAAGTACAACTTCGATACATTTAACTAAATTCGGTTTCAAAATTTTCATATACTACAGGGACTACAGCACCGTCATAACCACCATTGTTAGGTCCGTCATTGTGAGCTATGTCATTGGTTGGCTGCTTATAAAGAATTGTCATTTTGTAGGTAGCTGTTCCTGTAACGCTTGAACTTGGACTAAGGATACCACTACTTTGTACAGATATAACATCAGTCTTAAATAAACCAATATACATAACTAAAATAAAGTATAATGATTATTGCCAAAACGAGTATATCTATAAGCATATATAATAATATATTAGTAAGTTTAACTATAAAATATTATTTAGCAATACAGAAGCAAATGTTAAATTTAAAAGAGTATTTGTAGAAAACCAATTATTTAATGCAGTGATTTTTATAAAATATATGTATTATACCCTATTTTTGGCTAAAAATACCCTATAATTTAGGTTGAAAAGGAGAAAATTCAGAGCTTTAGCCACCAAAGCTCTGGATCAATGAAACAATAGAAGCATAACTTTATCTACCTAACCATTAGCTCAAAATCCTACTTTTTGCAGTGAAAGAAAAAAATAAAGAGCTAGTTAGGTTTTACAAAACTTTCGGGACACTGGCGTTTTAGCTCTTAAAAATTTCGTTTTTTTAGTAAACTGGTCTTAGCTGCTGGTGTTTAAGCTGGTTCCTTGGGTTGAAGCTACTGGAGCAGGAGCTTGAATTGAAGTTACAGGGGCAGGATATTGGCCCATCATGTAGGGAAGTCCTGTATCTGCTGGGTATGCTTGGTATGGGTAGCCATAACCCCACCAAGGGTATCCACCCCAGCCCCAGCCACCGTAGCCACTCCAGTAGCTACCACCTTTTGCACTAACTGTCACAGCTGTCAACGATGCTACAAAAAGGACTGCAAACAAAATGGACAGTATCTTTTTCATTTTAGTAGACGATTGTTTCAATATATTATTACGCTCCTTTTATATTGTTCAACTTAACACTAAATGTAGATAGCACTTTTAAATATATAAAATATATTTGTATAATTTATAGTTTATTGTTGATAGACCATTTATGGTAGTTGATGACGTTTAATCAGGTAAGTTTGTAAGTTATCTATACGGATATCCAAAAACATACAGAGCTTTTATAGCAAAAGCTATGCATAAATGAAAATCAAAAAACAGAAGCTTTGTTAATAAAAATATTGGCTCTGTAATCTGTTTTTGTGATGAAGTAAAATGATACAGAGCATAAATTATGATATCATTCTGATATTGAACTTATTTGCCTTGTTGAATCATTTCCTGAACTTTTTTAACGTTAGCTATAGCTTCTTTTTTCATCTCGATCATATTTTCCATATCATGGATTTTTACTTCCATCCATTTGATTATCATATCCATTCTCATTAATGCAACTTTCTTTTTCTGTTCTTCAGTCAGAATTTCCCACATCTCACCCGTCACAGTCTGCATTATTGGACCCTTTCCTACCATGGAATGTTCTTCGCACATGTTTTAATATCTCCCTTCATCGATAATATTCTTTAAATTTGCATTTTAAGGCTAAATCAAATAAAGTTACCAAAAGTTAGTTGGTTGATATCTATTATTATTACGCCAACAGATTTTGATGAACTACAATACTCAATGATCTTGTTAGTTATTTTAAATTAATTATACGAAAAATAGTTTCTAAACGAAAAATAATGGTGCATTAAATATTTCACAATCAAAGAGCAATTAGATATTAATAATGATTTTTAAAGCATATATTGAAATATCAATTTTATAAGCTTATTAATTGGCTATGGACCATTTTTTTATGGTGACGAAACATGATTCGAGTCGATCCTAATTTCTGTAAGTTCTAATTGATTTAGTACACTCTTTGGATGCAGAGATTTTACATTAAAAACTGTGTATCATTGGAAAAGATAAAAAGGAATATTATTTATCGAGCTTTTTTTATGTTCGTAGGTCTTGATAACATATAATCCGCCTTCGTAGGCTTATAAAAAATGTATTCCCGCTTGCCCTTGTATCCCTTAATATACTTCTTCACCATCGCCCTGAATTCTACAAGATCACCGAGTTTTAAATCGGCCTGCTCAAAACCTTTGGTCATATTGAACCATTGATGATCAGTAACTAGCTGTCCTGTCTCATCTGTTATGTCTTTCAAGAAGACCGTATGAACACCGCTTATATAGCCTGATTTGCTACCTGTTCTGACAAATTCCCTGGTATAAAGACCTCTCATTTATTCATTGGCTCCTAATGCTTTACGAGCGTGAGATGGCATAGTTTAAGCTTCTCCTTCATAAACTACTATCGTTATTTCCTTATTTTTCTATTTACGACTGTTGTTTTGGTTAATTAGTTTCGAGTGTTCCATGAGTTCCAGATGTTCTAGGAGTTCCATAAGCTCCATAAGTTATAGATTAGCATTTTTTTGATTATTATCAATTTTGATCCAAAATTAATCATTTAATCTTATTAAAAATCATTTAATATCATCAGATCAATTTTAAATCATGCCAGTTGAAGAGAAAAAGAAAATACAAGCTTGGATACCTTTATCTCTTTGGATCAAAATTGATCAAATTGGGTTCTCAAGCCAGACTGAAGCCGTGACTCAAGCATTTAAGAACTTGCTCGAAGATCAAAATAGATCAAATAATGATCAAACTGGATCAAAATCAGATAAAATTAGATCTAATGAGATCAACGAGTTAAGCAACATACTTAATGAAAAGGATAAAAGATTACAGGACTTACAGGAACATAACGAGACATTGAAAATAGAACTTGAGAAAACACACCAAGACAAAGAAGCTATTCAAAATCTTTATGACAACTATATGCGACAAATGCAGACATTGATTACACAGAAGACCATAGAAGCTCCAGGAGCAAATAAGCCTTGGTGGAGATTTTGGTGAATCGGACTATAATTATGCCAATGGATAAAAATAAGTAAGGAAATATTTTATATTCAAAATGGATCAAGTTCGGATGAACTATCTTAATTAGTTAAGGACTCACTACTTTCTTCAACCAGATCAAACTTCGCTAGAATTTGTTTTCTAATTCCATCTGCATCATTGACAATTATCTCAACATTCTCATTCTTGTTTTCTGAAACGACATCCATTTTACGATATTGTCTTCTGCCGAAATCTTCACTAAAACGACGCTCGAGTATCCATTGACATATCCGCGTGTCTCCAGCTTTTGCGGCTTCGTTTAGTCTCTCAATACATTTTTTAGCAGCATCTGCGTTGCACTTTTGGATAAATTTATAGAATTCGAAGTATTCTCCAGATTTTGAATTTTTGCCTTTCTTGTGCCATTCGTTGAACGTCTGATATGTGATCCCGGCAGCTTCAGCTGCAAGTGAGTACGGAAGTCCTAAAGAAATATTTTCACCGATTCGTTTAGTAACATCAGGAGATAGTTTCGATGGGCGAGCCATATATCCACCGTTTTTTTACATTATATAATAAATATAAGTGAATCTTGGATTTATCATTTAGTTAGTTTCCTTTGATACAGAGCCGGGGTTTAGACTAGATTAATAAAAAACGAGCCATTTTCAGGCTCTGTAAGCTATTTTTTGAGTAGGGTAATGCTATTCACGATACTCTCTATAAAAGTCTCCCTAGTAGCCTCAGGATAAGTCAGATTTTGACCAATTTCATTCCCCATGATTTAAATGATACAGCACGGTAACTAACCGTGAGATATATTTTATAGATATTTATTACTTTATAATAATATAAATTAAGTTATAGATAATGGAAAAAAATCTGATAAACCGTGAATTCTGATAATATATAGAGTAGGAGAAGAGCGATTGTGGGGCGATCTGCAGCATTTTCGTGAGTGAGTAAGGGTTATACTACATTGGATAAATTATAAATCTGTTGAAGGGGCTGAGATTAAATCATTCATTGATTATCGGGGGAAAGCTCTCATCTATTATAATTCCTGAAAATCAGGACCAAGTAATGTAAATTCTAATTAGTTTAGGTTAGTAGATTATATTCACAAAAGTATATAATTGAATAAATTTAATTATGCTTAATATATTTCCCCGTATTTTGAATTAGATCTTTGATCGAGCTGTAGGGATCCCCTTCACCTGCAGCTCATAAGATTACCTTTTTTGACGTTTAAGATCATCCGAATCACCTAATAATAAAAAGAATATAGAGTCAATCTTACTTCTTCAATAAATGCACAGTTTTTGTGATACAATATCTGCATTTTTGGGTTATGAAACCAGCCAAAGTTTAACTGGCCAACACTCTTAAACTTAATTTATCTTGATACAGTTATATATTCAATATCTAATTGTTATTTATTGGGTGGATTTCTCGCTGTACTCCTACCCGCCACCATAGTTTGGGTAAAACTATTGCATCAGTGACTACATATTCCCCTGGACTAAAGTTCACTCCATCCAGGGGGATATATTCTGATGCATATGTTTTGTGCTAAAATCTCTGAATTTCCTAAGTTCCATGCAGAATAAGAAAACATTGAGGATTTGTTACACATGGAGCTTATGGAACTATTGGAGCTTGTGGAACTATAAATATAAGAAAAATAGTGGTAGAATACTCTAAGCAAAACTAAAATATAGAGAATTCAATAAATCTCTAATTTTTAATAAATTGCCATGTAGGTTTTATGAAACACAAACTTTAAACCGAGATTTATTTAAAATTCTCCTCAGTATTTATGAACTTTTAATTGATTATTTCCAAAATTGAATATACTTTTACCACCCATTACTTAACATATTTTTTCACATAATTAGGTGGGCAGCAAACAACTTCTTTGACAACTTCTTTGACAACTGGTTGTTCCATTGGTGGTTGGGCTACCATGGTTGCGGGATACCCATAACCAGAACCCATATATGGCCAGCCATAACCATAACCCATATAAGGCCAGCCCCAGCCACCCCAGCCACCCCAGCCGCCGCCAAAGCCGCCACCGAAGTGGTTACCGAAGTGGTTACCGAAGTGGTTACCGAAGTGGTTACCGAAGTGTCGTTGTGGGAACATAGCACCAGCTGACACAGCTGTCAACGACGTTACAAAAAGTACTGCCAGCAAAATTGCAAGTATCTTTCTCATTGTCTGAACTCCTTTTAATTTCCTTTTTATTAATTTTTAATAAATTCCGTTATATACCAATTAAATATATTATTTAAAATAATTTATAAGAAAAATAGTTTCTAAACAAAAAATCATTCACTAAGGAAAATTTCAACGTTTAGCAATAGTTATTAGTTATTCTAAACAGTGAAAATGTCCGAATATGAGATACATAGTTTTTGTAATAAAGGCTCCGAATTTCCCAAATGCTATCAGTAGTAAGAACACATTGTTGATTCCTGACTATTGGAGCTTATGGAACTATTGGAGCTTCTGGGACTCATAGAACATTTGGAGCCAATGGAACACTTGGAAATAATTATCCTACTTATTTCCTATTATCCGGCATTTTTTATATCAATGAAATATAGTACTAAACGAATTAAAATTTTATCAAGTTTGATGAAAAGGAGAGAACTAAATGTTGAAATAATCACCTAGTAAAAGGAAAAAGATACTGGCAATTTTATTAGTAGTCCTTTTCGTAGTATCTTTAACAGCAGTGACAGCTGGTGCTGCACGTCGTGGTGGACATCACGGTGCGGTCCATCACGGAAGGGGTTATTATGGCTACAACAACAGACCACGTGCCCATTACTACCTAGGCCAGTATTACCCTAACTGTGATTGGGCGTGGAAGCCTAACACCAACCAGTGGGTATGGGCCTGCTAACCAGTGAATATAGAGACATGTAATAGATTCAAATTTTAAAGCCAAATCTACTCTTATTACATTGTATCTAAAAATCTTTAAATTTCAATTGGCTCTGTATTACTTTATTTCATCATAAACATTATCTAGAGCCAATATTTCTATTTACCAAGCTTCTGTTTTTAGATTTTCATTTCATGCACAGCTTTTGTATGAAAATCTGTGTATTTTTACCGTTTCAGCCAAAAATTATAGTGCATTTTGACCGAATTATACAGTAAATACATCTTTTTTATTAAAACATATGTTGTTTAAAAAGCTAAAAACTTGCTCCATTAATCTAGCGCAGGTCAGAAATGAGTGAAAATTAGATAAATATTCAACCTATAAATTAGATTTACTTAATCTATTCAAGTAATTGTTTTATTGGTTCAGCCCATTAAATTTCGTGGGTTAGTCTAAATTGCCTTATCATATGCCTTTATTACCCATCTATTTAGGAGAACCCGATAATAATCCTCTAAAAATGATATAATCAGTATTCGAGTAAATCTTATCGAATTTTTCGAACATCTGATATTTGGGTAATTGATTAAGCGATATATTTTGATACTTATAAAATTTTTCGTTAAGTATCGACAATTTTTCTTGTCCAACAGTATTTTTCATAGTTCGTTGCATCAGAAAATAATTTTGGAAGTCTGTGTATATATTTAGGGACTTGTTTGGAGCATATGCAGATATAAATTCACTTACATAATACTGAGGTAAGTCCGAGTACCAATAGAAAATCGAATCTATGGGTTCTTTTGACCTGATAGGATTAGGTTCACCTATTATATAATTTGGAAGTTTTACAATTGATGAAACTACAAAAAATGAAATTATTGTGATAGCGAAAATTTTACTTATATATTGGAACTGCGTCGTTTTGCTTATAACCTGTAGTCCGACTAAACCATATGCTAATGTTGTAGCCATTATTATAAATCCAACTATATATATTCTCCCTGAAGAAAGGGATCCTGCAAAGACGTTAAAAAATGTATAAAACAATAAAGCACTAAAGCTTGCAAAAAACTTAAGATTATTCGATTTTTTCTCTTTAACCATTTTTACTACATAAAGTACCATAAATACTAAAAATAGGCCCCAAAACAGATAAGTTAAATTTTGGACTAACTGACCATACAGTGTTTGACCTGTTGAATGAACTAATTGATTTTTGCTAAATTCAGAGGCATCAGTGTTAACCAGCATTTGATTATACAGATTTATAATACAACGAATTAAATTGTCAAATCCTTTACTGATATACAAAAGATAAAATATACAAATAATAAAGTACAATTGAAAGATACCATATGTGATCCGCTTGGCATTTTGTTCCCATTTTGATGCAAAGTATAATAGTGCAGAAATTACAAACATAACACAAAATATGATAGATGTGAAGAATATAGAAACAAAGGAAGACATTGCACTAGAAGAAAGAATTATCATTAAAATTATGGTTGATGTAGACTTTTTAAATTTTGAGTATTCAATAAATAGTGCTATGAACAACAACAATATACCCAAAGTTTGCGTTCGTATCTCATGACCGAAAAGGATTACCTGATTTTCCCATCCATAAAACAGCATGGCGATCAAGGCAACTTTATGTGAGTGAAGTTTGTTAACAATTAGATACACTGTGACCGTTAAAATTAAATTGAAAATTGGAGGTATCAACGATGCTAAGGTAATTAGGCTTAAATTGCTAGTTGCCATCAAAAAATTAAATATTATATATAAAGCCACAAAATTAAAAGAAAGCCGTTCTGAAAATTGTATTACTCCATTTAGATTAACTGATTGCTGGCATTGAAGGATATGAGAAGAAACATCGGAAAAGCCCACTGGGAATTTCATTATAATATAATAAATATAGTTTAGAAATATTAATGGAATAATTACTAAAAAGAATGATTGAATCTTTGTTAAATGCTCAGTATCCAAATTTAAAGCGATAAGCGTTCCAGGTATAATCATGAATAATATACTTAGTAGCAATAAACCAGGAATATGAATAAACTCTTTACTGTTAATGATGAATCCTATCACACCTAACAGAGTTAAGAGAAGACTAAACATATACAGATTAGTTCTTGAAACCATTCTTATATGTTCCTTGACAAGTAAATTGAGATTGATTTATCTGCAACTTTTTTCCATGATAAAGTTTTCTCAACAAGATTTAAATTAGTTTCAATTAATTTAGATCTCATATTCTGATTCTTTACCAATTTCAAGATGGCTGTTGAAAGAGAGTTAATATTTCCCCTTTCAAAACAAACGGATGCCTTACTTTCAACTAGGATCTGGTATGCGTGATCGTCTCCTGGAATAATAACTGGTAATCCCGTTGCAACAGCTTCTATCACTGTGATTGAAGGGTCTCCCGGCCAAACTCCAATGTCTGCCGCATTATAGTATTTAGATAATTCTGAGTTTGGAACAAAATTTTTAAATATTACATTTTTATCCAATCCGACAGAATTTATCATATTTTTTAATTTTGTCATGTATTCTTCAGAACCACTACCTAATAATAATAAATAGATATTGGGGCATTTATCATAAATTTTCTCAAATGCCTTAATCAAAAAATGAATATCCTTGCGTTCATCAAACTTTCCACTTGAGAGGATTAACAAACCATCATCTTTTATTCCAATTTCGTTTCGCCCAAATTTTCTTAATTCTTCAGATTTTTTGAACCTAGATTGATCTGCTCCTAGTGGTAGTAATGTAATTTTTTCATTTGGAATTTTTAATACAGATTGTAGAATTTGTTTTGCTGAATAAGTAACAGGCATCCAGAAACAAACCCTTTTCTTATATTTAAGGTAAAAAAGTTTAATTAATATTATATATATTCGCTTAGGCAAAGAATCTATATAAAAATTAGTTTCATGTGAATGATCATCAACAAACACACTGTAATTTAAATATTTACTACAAAGAACCACTTGAAGAGTTAAAGGCGAAAAAGCACCATGTGCTTGTACAATGTCAGGCTTTAATTGTTTCAGTTTTTTTATTAAGCCTTTTAATAATATCTGGCCATTCATTTCAAAAAGAGATGGTAACCTGTGGATTTTCACATTATTTTCTTCAAATATGCCTGTTCCAATTATCCGTCCACCAATTATGCTACCAACATTTCGTTCATACCCTTTATATTCAGGAACTCGATCAGAAGTTATAATTTCAACATCAACTCCTAACTTTTTTTGTTCAGCCGGGAGAAAATTTTCTTGGTAGCCCATTTTTGGAATATACCAATTCATAATGTGAATTATTTTTATCACTTTGTATCCCTTAACTATATAGTGATTTGATCACAATTTTATGGTTTTGATTTGAATTAATGTAGCTAACAGCCAAAACCCAATCATCATGAATTTGAAAAATTTTAAACTTACTCAACCTGAACGAAGATTTGGAATTGAATTTGTTGTTTCTTCGACGGTTCATTGATATTGGTTCAGGTGACATTTCTCACAAATTATATATCATTTATAAACACATAACAAAATTCGGAATTTCTCAAAATTCTTATTAATAATTACAAAGTTTAACTCTTATTAGATATATTAGAAACTTTTCAGTATAAGTAGCTAATTAAATAAAATAATAGGTTTATTAGTAATAGCACCTTAAATTAAAAATTCTGTCAATTAATTATTAAATCAAGTTATATCTAAAGAAATACCAATATGATTTTTATTAGAAGCTTGACCTAGATAAAAAAACATTTAAAAATCAGATTAAGAAAATAAAAGTAAATAAGTCTAATTTTTATAATTGTTTTGAGAAGGGGATAAAATGTGCTATAAAAAATATCATGGGACTCGTAGGATCAAAAGATTGTTACCTTACCGTATGAGTGATATTTCATATATATGGTGAAAATGAATATCTGTGTGTGTACATTCAAAAATAATTATCTTTTAGAATAAATGTTTTACGCGCAGGTATTTTGGTAAGTCAAAAGACTATTCCTTTGCATGATAGTTATTATTTTTGAAAAAAATATGACAAAAATAACGTGCTTTTGTGATAACTAATGTTTTGGTTTTAACTGCAAAAAAGTAGAGATGACTAAAGGGAAAATGCTTACTGTCTGTAATTGGACTCCGCCTGAGTCGCAAAAATTGCCTACAAACTTTCAGAACGTTTAATAGAATATTGACATAGAAAAACAGTTTACACATATCAAAAGCAATAAAAAAATTATTATTAAGATTGTGATATATAAGGACGTTCACTTATATCCCAAGGGAGAGTATCGAAGAATATCAAAGAAAGTATATGAATCTGAAAAATAAGTATTCTGATCTTGAAACGTGGGAATTAGAATCACACATGTTAGAAATAAAAACCATAAATCAAATTCCTGTAGATTATAACGAAAAAAAACAAAATGTCCATAAATATAGCAGGTTTTTGTTTAACTATAGGCTGTCCGTATTTGAAGCATTTATGTTATATGGAGCGGAATCTAATAGAAAAGGTGTATTACTTGCATTGTTTGAATCGCTTGTAAGTAAGGATAAGACATATGCAAATAGAAATAAATGTAGGTAATGTTAGATTTCATTTGTGATTGAATCCATTAAATTTAAAGAAAATATGATTTTATCATAATTTTATAGTTGCAAACGTTGCAAAATAATATAGCCAACAATCTAAAATCGAGTATCATATGATCGAAAATGTTTAAAAGAATTTAATCAAAGAGATTGTTTCAAAAATACGTCTGTTCTTCTCTGGCTGAGACCCTGCTTTAAGATAAATAAATATATAGAGAGATATCCTGGATATCATTTACTTTTTTAAATGGATGAATATAAAATTTTGAAACAAGCTCAAAATTAAAATTGATAATTAAATTTGTTATTTGGCTGTAGGTAAATTGTGGTTCAAATGGCATATATTATTTATTTCATTTGCCATTTCCTTTTGCCAATCAAACATAAATTCTTTTTTACGGTCTTCACATAATTCTAATGCTTTTTTGTATTCCCTCTCATCTTGAAGCAACAACAAGATTTTTGCAGTTAATTCAGATACATTTTTTGATTCGAATAATAGTTCATCATATTTAAGAATCTCAGGTATCCCTCCAACCCTAGACCCGATAACTGGAATTTTGATATAAAGAGCTTCCAGTATTACAAGAGGGAAAGCTTCATGAAGTGAAGGAAGAACCATTAAATTAAAACTTTTCATATAACGTAAAGGATTTTCTTTAAAACCTAGAAATGTAACATCTTCATCTAAATTAAGTCTTGAAGTTAACTCTTTTAATTTTTGCAAATCTGGACCAATACCCATAAGAACTAGTGCTGAATTTGGGATTGTTTGTTTAACATTATAAAAGGCTTCTATTAAATATTTTAAACCTTTACCGTTTTCATAAAGGTTGCCTACAAATCCGATTACTTTTTTATCTTCCATGAGGTTTAGAGTACTTTCTTCACTCAACTTTTTAACTCTTGAGGTATTAACATTGTTATGAACTACTTTCACAGTATTAACATCTTTGATATTATATCTTCTTAAGATATGCTTTTTGTCATAGTCTGAAACAAAAATTACAAGATTTGATTTTTTTATAACAAATTTTTCGATATTTTTCAAAATTTTTATATAAATATCTTTTTTGATTGTTTTTTTCATTCCAAGTCCTGCTCCAGCTATTGAATCACCATGAAATGCCACGATTGATTTCGTTTTTTTACTAAAAACCTTGAAAATAACCCCAATTAGTCCTTCTGATGCTGAAAAAGCAACTACTGCATCTATATCTCGGTTTTGTCTCAAGCATAACATTATGAAAATTGTTTGAATTAAAAATGATATAAAGCTGGGGACTATTGGTATATCTAAAACTCCATGGTGTATTAGATTTTTATGCTTTATGTTAGAAAACCCAGTTGGGGAAATATGATGAACCTCCCAACCGCTGCGCAAAAATCCATCAATAAGTTCCATATATTTTTGGTACGATCCCCCGAATACTCTTTCTTGATTTTTTATTTGTAATGTTATGACTTGCATTTCTTCCGATCCCCAATTCTTATTGTCTCGTAAATTAATTCAAATCGGCCAACCAAATTCATCCAATTAAATTTTTCATTTACTACATCCCTACCCAATAATCCAAATTCTTTTTTTAAATTCTTATCACAAAGAATTTTAAATATTGCATCCTGCAAAATGTATTTATCAAATTTTACTACATATCCTACTCTACCACTAACAAAATCTGCAATACCACATCTATCAGTAACAATGACTGGAATACCACAAGCACAGGCTTCAAGCACAGTTACTGGAAATGCCTCGTAAACCGAAGGCAAGACATATACATCAGCATCGACATAAGCCTCTAATTTGTCCATTTCATACAATGGTCCTGTAAATAAAATCCTATCTCCAATCTTTAAGTTCTCTATTTGTGCTTTTAATGTTGATAAGAATCCATCGTCGGGCCCAGCGATTATTAGTCTAATATTCTCAATTTTATTCACTAAATCTGAAAAGGCATCCACAAGTAAATCAATACCTTTTATCATATGTATTCTGCCAAGGTAGAGAATAATTTTTTCATTTTTACCTATTCCATATTTCCTTCTGAATAAGCCTTGAGCTGGCAAGTTTTCATAAAAAGAAAAATCAACACCATTTGGTACAATCTCAATTTTAGCTCTATCTACACCCATTTTTACTAATTGTTCCAGTTCTGTATTGGTTATTGCAATTGCTTTTGATGCATTATTTAAAATATCATTCCCCACAATAAAATCAAACAATTTTTTGATTTTCTGCTTTTGAAAGAAAGGTAGTGCAGATCCATGAGCTTGTAATACATATGGTATTCCATACTTTACTGTAAAATGATGTGTAACCACTGCCTGAAATGAACGATACTCGTGAATATGCACAACATCAAAATTCTGTAAATTTTTCTTTAAATAATTAAATATTTCTAAAGCAATTGGAAAATTTCTCTTTGAAAGATTATTACTTAAATTCTTAAAGTGATATACTTCAATTCCATCCATATACATTGGATTTGAATTGTACTTAAACCGAGAATTTGCATCAAAAACATCTGTCGTGTATACAGTAACTTCGTGACTTTTTTTAACTAATTCTTTTGAGATATCATAAGCTACTCTTGCAGCTCCTCCATATGAATAAGCAGGTGGAAACGATGAAATTACTTGTAGGATTTTCATCACAATTTCCTTAGAGAATCTTTTGAGCAATTATCATGCAACACTTGCCAAAAATATGAATATTTCTTCGTAAGAAATCATTATCGACGAGTGGGAATTCAATGGTTTCGACATTTAAAATATCAAAACCAACTTCTTTAATTAGTTTCATCCATCCATAAGAAGAATGTGAATGCAAATGTGTAGGAGATATTCCAATAGATATCCTAATTTTTTCAAATATACCAGGAAAGGTACAAACAAGGAATCCAAAATTTTTAGTAATTTCATATATATATTGGAGAACAATTTTGCATTCTTGTAATTCTATATGTTCTAATACATCCAAACAAGAAATACAATCAAATTTATTATTTGAAAATATCATGCTCAAATTTTTTAAGTCACTTTCAATGATATGAACATTTTTTTTAGTTTTGAATCTTTCCATGAGTATCTTAAGAGACTCCTTATCCGTATCTACACCATATATTTCATCAAACTTGGGAATTTCTAATGTAATGAATTCTCCAGTCCCAGCTCCGATGTCTAAAAGGGAATGCCCTTTCGGAACATGCTGGTCTACAAGTCTTAATTTTTTATAATTAAGACTGGATGGATTGGAATAATCACACTTTAAAGATTCATAATTTACTCTTTCAGGTAACATTAAAAATCAATTCCTATACTTTGCAAATGATTTTTAAAATAGGTAAATGAGTATGCAATTACCCTCAAAATCAAAAACATAGGGAAAAGCAACCAAGAAATGTCGTGATCAAATAATATACCCTTAAACATGCCTTTAAATCCGATTACAACCTGTTCATAAAATACATCCCCGAATGAAAGATTCATCAGTCCAAACCCTGTAACTGTGAATGTTTTTGCCCCTATGAACTGCTTTTTGGTGAATTCGTCTAATGATTGCATAGTGTCATGATAAATAGGATCCTGTATACATACAACCTTGCAGCCGATATCTTTTAGTTTCCGTGCCCAATCTAAATCTTCGCCCCAATGAAGGAATTTGTTTACACCTCCAATCTCCTCCAAATATTGCCTCAAAAATAGAGCATTTCCACCACCGTAAATACCTCTGTTTCTTTTGATGCGATCTTCGATGATAAGTTTCCAATAATTAAAATATAGTCTTACTGTTAAGGATCCATTCGGAGGAGCAATGTTTATAGGCCACACTGTGCTGACTTTAACATCGTAATTAAAATACTTCACAGCATTAATGAGCCATTTTTTGTGCGGGATGTAGATATCCGAGTCAAATAAAGCCAAGACCTCTCCACTAGATTTTTCAATGCTGGTTTGCCTGGCACTGCCAAGAGTTCCAGTATCATAATAGATCTTATCAGTATATTTTTTGGCAATTTCAATAGTGCGATCTGTAGAGTAACCATCAACAATTATAATCTCAATATTTGGATATTCTTGAGTGACTATACTCTTTAAGCATTCATCCAAAGTGTCTTCATTATTAAAGGTAGGTATAGCGAATGAAACTTTGGGTAATTTTTGAAAATTTATAATTTCTTTATTCAATTTTTCAACTGGTGGATTTACGATTATATAAGCATCTTTTAAGTTGTCCGAATCCAAACACGCATTAATATTAATCATTTAATATCCAACCGTTAACATAGATTTATTAGATAAATTATCCAACATATTGTCATATTTTCAATCGCTTGATATTCATTATCTTAATTGTAACATTAATTTAACCTTTTTTTGCCACATTTTTTAAAAAAGTGAAATATGTAAAATCTGACTTCAGATAAGATTCATGTTTTTTACATTTTCACAAGACGCTTTTATTCAATTTTTTGACTTTCAGGAATATACTATTCTTCTTTATTTATCTTTCAACTTTTGGATTATGTTATAATGTGTCTTTTTCTGGTAAAAAAATTTTCACTGGAACTTGATTGTCTTGAGTCCTATATCGACATCGTTATACAAAATTGTTTGATCTCCCATGAACTCGGTAGATATACTCATTTTAGAGCTTCCTATCGACCTCTAATTTTCACGAGTTATATATCATTTATAGGCACATGACAAATTAGAGGTTTCTCAAATCCTCATTAATAACTATAACATAAGTCGATAATTAGCTATATTTGGTTGTTTATAGTATATATATCTATTTAAATAAATATAACGGTGTATTTATACAAAAATATTATGTTGAAAACTCAAATGATCCGCTATAACTCTAGTATTATCTAAATAATTACTAATTTAATTTTTATTAGAAATATTACCTAATGTAAAATCTGATATAAAAAAATAAAAGTTAAGCTAGATAATAAATATTTTAAGTCGGATTAAGAAAATAGAACTGGGTGAATCTGGCTCTTATAACCATCTTGAGAAAGGAATTAAGTGTACCATAAAAAACATGGAGGTAGTTGCAAAGCCAATTTGGTATCCTTGGTTTGAAAATAAAAAGGGAATGATCCAGGATGCTACTTTTATCCATTCTAATTCTGGACATGCAAAAGTGGATAAACCTCAATAAAATAAAGCAAAAACAAGGAGAAGCAAAGACGAAATCTGGACAAAAAAATGGCGGGAAGTCATACTTTGGATATAAGCTTCATAGCATAATAGACAAGGATTATGTGCTGATCAAAAAATTCAAAACAATTCTTACATCGCTTTCTGATTTTCAGGTAAATTTCTCAGAAAAAAAATTAAGTTATTTGCAGATACAGGGGAAACTGTTGAGCAAAATCAGCAAGTTATAATGTAACAATAAAAGATATTCGAAGCAGGAAAAGTTCTTGTCACTACTATTCAAAGAATGAATCTAAAGATGTTGTATACAGCATTATTGTCATAATCTCTAGTAACTCAAAATGCTCTTTACATGTCTAGTAAAACGTATATATAATTATTTTTAAACAATTCGATTATATACATTCTAATTTCTTTTTATGTTTATAATTTGATACTAAATATTGGGTTCCGTTGCAAAAATTCAAAAAATAGATATAAATCTGTAATCAATGAATAATAATCAAAATATTCAAGGAAAATGTATCAATATTACAGAACTATTCCAAACAATTGATTAATGTATTTGACTTCATTAAGATTAGAGTAAAGATCATTTATTTGTCCTTTTTTGATCATGTTCATAGCTTCAATTCCTTTTAAAATCTTATTAGCAGATCGAAAAGACTGAAATCCTAACATTGGATTAACTATCCGCTTTATAGACCTATGATCTTGTTCTATAATGTTATCCAAATATTTGATTTGTCGAATTCCTACGTTTTTAGGTAGTATTTTATCATTTTTCAGTTTATCTATAGCATGTGGATAAGCTGGATTTTTATCAACTGTTATTACTTTTGGCATTTGATTGTGATTAAAACTCAAAGCTTTCTGAAGGAATTTCTTTGCAGCTTTTTTATTCCTTTTTGAACTTAACATGAAATCTATTGTATCTCCTTTGGAATCAACTGCTCGATACAGATATTTCCATTTACCTTTTACTCTGATATAGGTCTCATCAACTTTCCATGAATCATTTGTTGGTCTTAAGTGCTTTCTTATCTTTTTTTCGATTTCAGAAGAATATTGATGTATCCATCTCATAATGGTTGTATGGTCAACTATTACTCTCCTTTCTGCCATCATTTCCTTTAAATTCCGAAAACTCAATGAATATTTTAAGTACCATCTTACGTTTAGTAAAATAATTTCTCCTTCATAGTGCTTCCATTTAAAGGGATTTACGAACATATGTATATTCTTAAATTTCTACTTATTTCAATGAATCCCTTCATAATTTTTTTGCAACGGAACCAAAAAAAGTGTTTTTATCCGATCTTTAAGTTCAAAAAACGTGAGCATCAGTAAAATCACCGACCAAACAAGTTATGATAAAAATGTGTAAAGAAATATTTCTAACTTGAAATCTTTATCAGAACCCAGCAATGCCCTGTAAGAAAAACCCGCACACTCCCAAAAGCATTTTATAATGAATGGTTCCTATGACTAATATGAAAAATTGGCTTCAAATATTCTATTCCATTTTTAAACCACATCAAAAGCTGTTAGTCATCTACCTCATCAGTCTTCTTGTTTTTAGCTTTTTGGATGTTTTTAGAGTATTCCTTATCTATCCAATTATAAATTATGGAATCAATGCCAATCAGAGTTCGAATTTTATTGAGAAGATTTATCAATTATTTAACCTTGAAAATTCCAATCTGTTTCTAGCATCTGCTTTCATGCTTGCTACTGTAAGTATAATTAGCACAGGAGTAGAGGTAGGCGTTTCGTATCTTGGTAGCAGGACATTCGCTGCTGTAAGGGATACAACTGATCGTTCAGTCTTTAATGTCCTGAAAAATCAGCCATATGAGTATTTTGCCAAAAATAAGCAGGGTGATATTTTATATATTGGACAACAAGCAGTAGATCAAACAGGACTCGCTATTTTAAATATTGTAGCATTTTTTCAGAATATGCTGCTATGTTTATTCTACCTTTCTTTTATTTTTATAATATCCTTTAAAATAAGTACTATTATACTGATCTTTGGAGCCATTTATACTTTTTTCGTGAAAAACATTGTTTTTTCGAAAATTTACAAGCATTCATCGACTTTGAACAACTTAGGACGCGAAAAATCCGTTTTATATAGTGAGTTAATTTCAGGAATTAAAACAATATTTATTACAGATTCAATTGACTTCTGGAATAACAAATATAAAAATATAATATATAAAATTAAAACAAATTACACAATTGCTATATTTCTTCAAAGGCTTCCAACCGCAATAAATAATCTTCTTACTTTTTTGATTATATCAATTGGTGCTGTTGGACTTTATTATTCAACTAATGGTCAGATTGTATCATATATAGGAATATTTGGAACATTTCTACTTGCTCTTTATAGGATATTACCTGCCCTAAACAGTTGCCAGGGACAGTATGGTGCAATAGTACAGCAACTTCCTTCAATTGAAATAGTGTATAATTTTTTACAGAATAAAAACAATTTAAACATTCATCGGAATAATATTTCGAAGAAAGTTTTTCTATTTGAAAATTCAATTACCTTCAAAAATGTTTTTTTTAAATATAGTGACATTCAAAAATACACTATCAAAAACGTATCGTTTAAAATTAAAAAAAACACAAAAATTGCAGTTGTCGGTAATTCTGGCGCGGGAAAAACCACGATTGCTAATTTATTAGCACTTTTGTATCAGCCAACATCTGGAGAAATTCTTGTTGATGATATAAATCTTAATGAATTTAAATATTCGGATTATTTGAAGAAGCTAGGATATCTCGGGCAGGAGACATTTATTTATCACGACTCCGTTAAAGAAAATATCCGATTTGGTTTGGAATGTACTGATGATGAAATTATGGAAGCTGCAAAACTTGCCGATGCTCATGAATTTATTAAGTTAACCTCGAATGGTTATGACACGATTATTGGTGACCAAGGGATTAAGCTTTCTGGAGGAGAGCGGCAACGTATTGCAATTGCACGAATAATTTTGCGAAAACCTGAAATTTTGCTCTTAGATGAAGCAACAAGTTCACTTGATAACAAAGCTGAACAACGCGTGATGGAAGCAATTGATCGAATTTCAAAAGATATGACCGTAATAATCATCGCGCACCGTTTGTCGACCGTAAAAAATGCAGATGTTATTTATGTGCTAAAAGACGGGGAGATGATTGAGAGTGGAAAACATGAAGAATTGCTTAAGTTAAAGCATGAGTATTATGAACTTTATAATAAGCCCACAACATTTTCAAGTAAATTCATTGATACTAATGAGTAAATCTAGTGGATTACTTTGCCTAGATCTTCTAAAAATGATGTATAGAGACTTTCGCTTCGCCTTGTTCTTTATGGAAGTTTATGTTGACTATTTTAACATATGTCTAAAGTTAAATACTTTACCTGATCATACATTAGTAATGATTAATATCAGTAAACTGATTATTTTCTTTTCAAAAAACCGTTATTAATTTTTATTTTTGTGGATACATATATTTATCATAAAAACTATATATAGGGAAGTTACATTTCAGCATGGTGACAATTAGTTATACAAACATTTTGGTTATTGACGACCCATTGGATCTATTATTTTTGGAATTTTACAGCAGACTATGAAAATTGTCGTATTTATTCCTAATACCATGTTACAAAGGTCTAAATCTTGCTTCGAAATTGGGAAAAAATGTTTATTATGCTGCCACTGAATGACACAAGAATCTTCGTAATTAAAGTTCGGACTCATTCTGTTTAAAGATAATATTTTAATACTTATATAACTTTCAAAGATGGAAGAAATCAAAAGTATGGGCCTAGAAACTCTACTAAAAGATATTAAATAATACATTATTATATATATTTCAGGACATCATAATATGACGTATTTGTGTATACAATTGCATATACAATCAAATTAAACTAAAATTATGCCAACTTGCCGATGAGCCCAGGTAACAAAACTATGTATGTAGTTAATGGAAATGAGTAAAAAATAAACAGGAAAATTGCTTTTGGGAGGTCAATAAAATTATTGCAATTCTAACTGCCATCTATAAATTACAATTCCAACATGAGCTTTCTCACTGATGGGTTAGTCTCTCATTGGACTCTCTTCTAAACTTTCATGCTGGTCCTGGTTCACCTTGTAGCAAATTTGATCTTAGGAATTCTTAAAACTGTCTGAGAATAGAATAAAGATCAAATAATTGTTTTTTGATATTTCTATTCTCTTCTTAAACCGTCTGAGGGTAGAATGTTGATAAAGGATCCCAATGTTCACCTGATTTTCAAAACATATAGCAAAATTATCTTATCTATTTTTGAGTTAAATATATTGAAAAGGTTTGTAGCTATTGAAACGTTGATTGAACTTGATGTTCTTTTGGACTTTGGAGAAAAAGAACATCAATTGACACTACCAGAGAAGCTTTTCATACTGCCAGAGAAAATTAATGATGTAAGAGATTCTATCCCAAGAGAGCCTATTCCAGAATATTTTTCGATAATAAAAAGTAAAACTTAAATAAAAGCTCATTTACCTTTAGAGCACTTAAAAAACGATGCGTAAAAAAAGCATGATACTAAGTTTATGAGTTCTGAAGAAATTGTATACCTTCTGAAAAATCAAATCCCAATATAATTTCGAGCGCGAAATATCAATAAAAAGATATATTCTCAAAAGCCAAAAAATGTATTATGATAATGTTTTGTTGAATAAGAAAAAAATTTGATGTCAAGATGTCAGATTAATTTTTCAGACCGTAACTGATTGTTCCCAAGTTATAGATAAAATAGGAAAATATAACCCATAGGAACCGACTAAACTATGCAAAATAAATTTGATTAAAAAAAATTCGCTTTTTTTCACTTCGTTAAATATAATAGCTCGATGAATAGGATTAGAGATGAATATAGAAGAGAATTGATGTAATAATATCTAACTGTGTGTAACGGTTACAATCTGTTTATGATTTCTACTAATAAAAAAATTGGAAGATCAATTTCACTTTTGTTTACAGATGAATAATATACTTTTTAGCTATATTCTCAAGTGTGTGACTTCTAATCATAAACTTAACAGTATAAGAAAACACATATCTAATTGATTTTTAAACAAAAAAGTTTATTTTCAGTAAAATTTGCCTATTTTTTCTTGCTATTTTTACATTTACTGAGTAACAAGCCCCAAAAAAGATTATTCTTACAGAATATGAAACGATCAACTTTATAACAAATAGTCAACGATTCTGAAATTTTCAATTCTGCAATGGAACTTTGGGTAGTTAGGATATATTTGTTAAGACTTACGCACTTAATGCACAAAATCAAGCGTAGTAAGTACTATGATCAAATACTATTTTAAACAACTATCGGTTTAATGGCATTGATTTTTCAATTCAATTACGTAAGTCCTAATATAATAATAGCATAAAAAAATTAGAAAATTAGATAAAAAATGAATCATTGTATAGAAAAGAGACTTAAAATACTGTCATATAAAAAATTAAACTGTTAATAGAGATACTTATAACTAATTCTGGAAAGTTTTAATATTAAAAAACCAGTCTTATATTTTATAGCTATACTTATCTCTATTAAATTATAACATGACCAAATATATGAAATTACATTGTTTCGTTGTTTTACTCAGAGAAATTAAAAGTAATTTACATCCAGGATATTGATCAGATGATTGAAAAAACAATTCGGGATTCGAATTTTGAATTTTTAAGAATTGTTTTAATTATAATGATTATATGTTTACACTATATAAGGCATGGGGGAGCGTTAAAATATTTAAATTCATCTAATTTTAATTTTTATATCACATACGCATTCGAAAGTTTTAGTATTATAGCGGTCGATTGTTTTATTTTAATCACAGGTTTTTTCCAAATAAACAAGAAATATCAGTTTAAAAAAATAGTTGATTTATGGACTCAGGTATTTTTTTATTCCATATTAATTTCTTCAATATTCTGGATAATAAAATTAGAGCCTATAACCATTGGAAACATAACTCGCACTTTATTACCTGTTATTACTATACGATGGTGGTTTATAACTGCATACATTACACTATATTGCCTTTCTCCTTTTCTAAATGCAGCTCTAAATAGTATGGATCAAAACAATCACAAAAAATTACTATTTGCTCTCACTTTTTTCTTTGTTATTCTACCTACTTTCTGCTCGAGTATTGTGTTTTTTCAGGATATATATTTTCTAAAAAATTTTATTTTACTCTATAGTATAGGAGCATATATTAAGAAATATGATATTGTATATAAAATAAATTTTATATATATATATATTTTATGTTGTTCATTTACTTTTTTAATATCAGTATTTATTCATACTATAAACAAAAATAATCTGAGTTCTTTTAATTACAACTCTATTATGGTTGAGCTTTCTGCTATTTGTTTATTTATGTTTTTTAAAAATATAAAAATAGATTCTCCAAAAATAAATAAAGTAGCTGCTTCTGTGTTTGGTATTTATTTGATTTCCGATGACCCATTCGTAAGAAAGATATTATACTCAAAAATTCTGCATTGCGCTGATTACTATTATAGTCCTTTTTTTCTTCTCCATATGATAATTTCATTAATCGGAATTTTTATATTTTGTTTGATTACTGAAACTTTTAGACAACAGTTGTTTAGAATTTTGCATCCGATTTATAACTCTTTGATCATGGCAATCTCACATAGATTGAGAATTTACAATGGATTAGATTTATCTGACGCTGAGTACAATCTAAAAAATAAATATTAAGATCTTCATTTTGATAGCTTCTTACGAGAATATCCGAATTTCGCCGTTGTTAATTTGAATAATCTTACAGCAATTTATCTCTTATCTTGGGTCAGATGCATACACATTTTATGTCAAAAATCTCTGAATTTCCTAAATTCCATCAGTAACAAGAAAAACATTGCTAATCCATTATGCTTGCCAATAAGAAGATTGAAAACTTTAGCTATTTGCCCGTGTTAGCAGATTTCTTGTAACTTAATAGTTTCATGATCGCCAATAAAACTAGCTGATGTTTTCGCTGGAGTTTTAGGACAGCAGCCATTACTTCATTAGCCATTACTTATCTTCTGCGAATCTAAGGACATCGAATAATATTTTATCCATTCTTAATTTATTAGCGGTTTCTGCAGCTGTTTTAAAAACAGTAATGACCGTTCTGACGTCTCTCCCATTCTGCGAGATATTACTAGCACATTTAAGGAGTGTATCTTCATCTATTGCGTCAGGAGATAAAGCATGGTCTACTCGATCTTTTAAGATATGGTAAATTTCATTAGTGCTATAAGAGGAAAATGTAATTTCCCAAAACCTTCTGATGAAACCGCGCGCTTATCAAGTGTTTTTTCGTATTTAACAGTATTTGGAAAACCCCATACGCTTATAAATTGACCTTCTATTTCAATATTTGCGGTAGCCTTGGTAAAATGATACAAAATATCATCAGAACTTAGATAATCGATCTCATTTAATATTATGACTAAAGATGTATTTTTCAGTTTCATCAAATGGTATAGCTCATCATAATAAGTATCGAGAGAGATACTAGATCTCTTAATCGCAGTATACAGATCAATATCAAAAATAAGTTTATGCAGAATTCCGGCAGATGTATTATATTTTTTGCAGAGAACATAACACCATTTCACATTAGAAGTAGATATTTGAATTTGTAACTCATTGAGTTTTATAGAATTATTTTCTGATAAATTACCTTATTCAGCGAACTTCAATAACTTATCTCTCTGCTGATATTTCAGCTATTTTAGCATCGAGACTTTTAAGTACATAATTTGTAATCATTGTTTTACCAGATCAAGGTGGACCAAAAATAATGCATTATTCGGCGAACTGCGCTGGAATAGATGTTCTAGTAAATCTGCTACTTCATAGATTTGGTCTATTTTCCCTATGCGTTTTGGTGACATATAACCGGAAGTGAGAACATCAGTCCGTATAATTAAACTGGTTTTTTTGTTATAAGTTTGATACCAAAAATTGTTTAATTTTTAAAATTATGATACAGGATATCCAATGCTTTAGGTATGGATACCCCATCTAAAAATCCAATTATTTTTATCTACTTTAATACCTGATGAATTTTTTTATGTATTATGATGTTTTAAGCGATTTTTATGTTTATGTTTAGTCAAAGCACATTTACCCTTGTGGCATTTAGACGAGAAAATCTTATCCTTATAGACATTCGATTCTGAATTTAGTACTGCTGTTGTAGAAGGTTCATTGCCATACATAGGGCTACTATGCATAGTACTGCCATACATAGGACTGTAAATAGGTACGGGTACTACAGTACCGCCATAACCGCTACTATAAGGTCCACAAATGTAAGATTCACCATTGTTATCTTCTGCATTGCTTGGATTGTCTGGAGGATGTTTTGAATGTTCATAGGGTACTACCACAATAACTACCGGTGAAATTATTGGTTTGTTGTTGAATGAACCTATTGCATATGCTAAATTGGTTTTAGAATCTGTATTAACGTCGGCATCTGTTATTTTGTAGGTAGCAGTTCCTGTAACACTTGAACCTGGATTAAGGATACCACTGTTTTGTATAGATATTGTGCCAAGCTTGTCGTCTGTAACAGTAATAGGTGCTGAGATATCCAGATTCCCATTATTTGTTACAGTATATGTATATTTGATAATCTGTCCTACAGAGTCATAAGTTCTTGGATCTGCTGACTTTACTATTGTTAGAGCCGCATAACCCTGCTTTATCGGAATTTCTTTTCCTATAAATTGCCCAAAAGAAACTGGCTTAGTTCCTACAGGTACCGTAGCTATCACATTGTCAGTTACAGTGTTAATTACAGAGACAGTGTTGCTGTTCCGGTTAGCTACATATACAGTTGTTCCCTCTGGGTTGGCTGTAATTCCGGTTGGATTAATTCCTACATCCACCGAGGCTATAACATTGTTTGTAGCTGTGTTAATTACAGAAACATTGTTGGTATAATTATTCGCTACATATGCTTTTGATCCATCGGGAATAACTGCAATTCCAAGAGGTAATTTTCCTACAGGCACTGTGGCTATAACTTTGTTTGTTTTAGTGTTAATTACAGAGACATTGTTGTTGAAAAGGTTTGTCACATATACCTTTCTTCCATCTGGGGTGACTGCAACTCCTCCGGGCAAGAGGCCTACATTCACAGTGCTTATAACAGTGTTTGTGCCAGTGTCAATTATTGAGACATTGTTACTGAGAAGATTTGCTACATATACCTTTGTTCCATCAGGAGTGATTGCAACTCCTCCAGGAAGGAGTCCCACATTCACCGTGGTTATAATAGTATTGGTTTTTGCATCAATTACAGAGACATTACCTGATAAGTAGGGAGGAGGACTGTAGCTGGATTCACCAGGGTTTGTCACATACACCTTTCTTCCATCTGGGGTGACTGCAACTCCGGTAGGATTGCTGAATCCATCTATTGTAGCTGTAACAGTGTTGGTTGCTGTATCAATTACTGAAACATTGTTGCTGTAAAAGTTTGCCACATATACCTTTGTTCCATCGGGAGTGACTGCAACTCCTCCAGGACCAGTTCCTACATTCACCGTGGCTGTAACAGTGTTGGTTGCTGTGTCAATTACTGAAACATTTTTGTTGCCTTCGTTCGTAATATATGCAAACGGCGCTGCACCTGCGATACTCACTATGATTGAAATTATAGCTACTGAGATCAAAGCTATAAAATACAACCTGTTTCTATTCACCATATTGTTTTCTCCTTTTTTAAGCGTGTTAGTTGTGCTTAAATATAACCTAATTGTCCCAATATATGATAAATGTGGTTATATACTATCAAGAAAACATATTTTTAATAAAATTTCATTATATTTAAGTATAATATAATATCTAAACTCCTGTATTTATATATATCATTGTGTTTGATTACTTTTAACTATTTTACTTTTTCTAGTTTCCCAATCAAAATATGTTTAAAGCATAATAAATGAAATTATAACAATATGGAAAATGCTTCCCAGTACAAAGAATCGTAATCTCAAATTGTTAGAAACAAAACAAAAAAGGCTTTATTGAATGTACACTAAATAATTTTATAATTATAATTTATATCATAAAGATCAATACAATATATTTCAGACAAAATATGGAGTTTATATTATATGAAAAAACAGGCTCTGTAGAAATCCTTAATTTGATGCAAATTATATCTACAACTTTTTATGTTATACATTATGAGTTTAAGCTTAATTTCCTTTACTTGATTACGAAACTCTCTTATCCTGGGTGTTTCTTCGAACTTCCTTTTCACTACAGAGAATGTTATATCTGTCATATTTCTTTGATTGTATTTAATTTTATCAAAGACCAGATGTAATTGTTTTCGATATTTTCCCCAACTTTTTGAAGAAAATGTATTGGATTTTAGTATAATTTCTTTCTGCTTTCTTGATTCCTACTCTCTTTCTATTTTGCAGAATTCTATGCACAGTTTTTGTGCCAAAATCTATGTATCTTTTGTCAAAACTTTAATTAAGGCTTTGAACACTTATAATTAAATCGTTATTTAATACATTCATATTAATCGTTTAAAAAGAGTTAATGGGATATTTCTTAGGCAAATTAATCGTTCTGTAACTAATCGTATAGTATGAAATATTTTAACTTTTGAAAGCAGATTAAATAGTTGAATTTAACGACGTTAGGATCAACTTAGGATACATTAATACCTCTAAATTTTAAGTCTTTCAAATTTAACTTTTCTAAAAATAACTCAACAAACCAATAAAATAAAACATTATTATAGATAGCAATCAGTAATTTTAATAAGTAATATTTATAATTTGATATCATTATTTTAATAAATTATTATATTGAAAAAATATATATATCATAATATCAGTTTATTAATTCAAAATTGTCTTTTTAATTAAGGGGGGGTTAAATAATGTCACAAAGTTTTAAAATTATAATAGTCACAGCTATTTTGCTTGTGATACTGTCAAGTACTGCAAATGCACTTGATTCTAAAGTTGCAGAATTCGGGGTATATACAAACCCACAAATTGTATCTGCAGGCAACGCATTTAATGTTCAAGTTGACCTAAACCATTCAGTAGCAGGAATTACTTACATATATATCCTTAAGCGAATCGGAATTGGGAATTATACTAAAATTGCTGGATGGCAAAGTTTCATTAATAGTGAATCAATAACAACTGGGCCATTTATAATTCCAGTAGCCACAGACGTATCTACATGCTTTATTGAAGTGAAAGTAGCTAACACACAAAACTATATACTATATGATAAGTTCTTTGGTCCTATAAACGCACTAGATCCGCCTACTCCACATTCACTTAATGTGTGGCCTAATCCATGAAAAACTAAACGATAAAATAAATAGGAATAATCAAAATTCCTATTCTATCATTACAGTATTACTATAATAAAACCACTATATTTTATAAGATACCTGCTAGTAGCTGGCGGTGGCTAGGGCGGCTAGGGCTGGCCTGCTTGGGGCTGGGATTACGGATACCCAGATATGGGGGAATATCCAGCAACAGTTGTAGCACAGCAAGCGGTAGTACAACAACCAATGGTTAGTAGAACAACCAGTAGTCAAGGAAGTGGTCGAGGAAGTCGTTTGCTGTCCAGCTCCAACTTCAGCAGTAAGTGCAGAAGCTCCAATGATTAAGGAGAAAAAAGGGTTCCGTTGCAAAAAATTCAAAAAAATATGTAAATCTATAAGTAATGAACAAAAATCAAAATATTCAAGGAAAATGTACTAACATTATAAAATTATACCAAACAATTGATTAATGTATTTGACTTCATTAAGAACAGTGTAATCTATATCATTTACTTGTCCTTTTTTGATCATATTCATAGCTTCAATTCCTTTTAAAGTCTTATTAGCAGATTGAAAAAACTGAAATCCTAACATTGGATTAACTATTCGCTTTATAGATCTATGATCTTGTTCTATAAATGTTATTCAAATACTTGATTTGTCGAATACCTACGTTTTTATGTAATATTTTATCATTTTTCAGTTTATCTATAGCAGGTGGATAAGCTGGATTTTTATCAACAGTTATTAATCTTGGAATTTGATTATGGTTAGAACTCAAAGCTTTCTTAAGGAATCTCTTTGCAGTTTTTCTATCACGTTTTGGACTTAACATGAAATTAATTGTGTCTCCATTTGAGTCAACTGCTCGGTAAAAATATTTCCATTTTCCTTTTACCTTTATATAGGTTTCGTCCACTCTCCAAGAGTCATTAGTTGGCCTTAAATATCTACGTACCTTCGTTTCAATCTCAGGAGAATATTGATGTACCCATCTCATGATTGTTGTATGGTAGACTTTTACTCCCCTTTCTGTCATCATTTCCTTTAAATTTCTATAGCTCAATGGATATCTTAAGTACCATCTGACATTCAACAGAATAATTTCTCCTTCGTAATGCTTCCATTTAAGGGAATTATATAGCATATTACTATCTTTGGTTGTCTTTTTATTCTATCGTATCAGTAGAAAGAATTTTGCAACTGAACCGGTTTCTAAAATAAGAAAAATATAAATTAAAATAGAAAAAAGTAAATATATATTTACAAGAATCAATAATTAATATACATATTAATCTATATATTGTAAATTATAGATTTCACTCTAATTTTTAGAAAGTTAACCAGTTATTTTTTATTTTGTGGAGCTCGGCAGCCATCAGATAGGTTATATCATCGCTAAAGTTGTTTATTAGGACTTTGTGGGCTAATGGGTTTTGGTGACCATGACAGAAATCGTAGTAAGTAGCCCGATCAAGATAGAGACCGTAATAGATAAAAAGACAGTTTTCATGAAATGGTGGGCATTGCGATTTGTTTGATGATTTTTCGTTAACGGTGGCTTTATTATATTGGTTAATTAACATATTTCAATATCATTTGACACTTTGATTACACAACTTGAATTTATTTTTGGACTTATATAGTAATGTATGGATAAACTTGGTAAAATTTTAACGATAAATAAGTAAGTTTTTATGAAACCTAATTAACTTTCCAACAGTCAAATAGCAAATAGCCAATAAGATTATTCCAAAAAGTCAAATTTGCGAACTTGAACTAAATTTATATTTCATTTACCATGAAAAAAGGATTTGAATCGACAAACAAACACCCCTAAAGTACTATTCATCTTAATAAAGAAGGAGTGAGACTAATGTTGAAACAGTCATTTAGTAAAGCAAAAAAAGTATTGACTATTTTGCTAGCAGTTCTTTTTGTAGCATCATTAACTATTGGAGCGGCAAGTGCATGCCATTCTCATGGATATCATCACTGTGGCAGTTGCAGTAGTTATGGCAGCCCCCTATTCTCACACTTGTGAATGCTCCCATTCTCATGCGTGTGGATGTTCCCACTGTAAATGCTGTAATGAAGATACAGCTTGTGAAGATGATGACTAATTAAAAGTTCAATCATTTGCTAATATTGGAAAAGCATCTTAGGCATAATCTCTTAAATATATCTAAAAATATATAGTAATTAATCTTTCCACATATTTTATAACACTTTAAAAGTAATAGTCTTGTAGTCTAATAAAAAGGCTTGTTTCTTTTTAGATGTGTGTATGATGCAATTTATAGTCGTATTTTTTATTACAGATTTTGGTTTTTGAAATCTTTGACTATATGATGCTTATGCTATGCATTTGCTAATGAAGTGTGGATTCAAACGAGTAAAAAGGAACTAAAAAGAAGGAGATCATAAAATGTTAAAACAAATCAAAAAGTCACTCGGTATTTTGCTATTAGTTTGTTTTTTAATGTCTGTAGCCGCTGCAGCAGTAAGCGCAGGACCAGTTGTGGTTAAGGATAAAAAAACAATCGTAGTTGTAATGAAAGATGAAAAGACTAAAATCTTCAAGTATCCCCATTCTCACGCATGTGTTGGCTCAAAATATCATACCTGTAGTCACGGTAATTGCTGCAACGGTATATCTTGTCACCCATGTAGCAGCAACGGCGAAAAAGTCTGTGAATGTTAATTTTTGACTAATTTAAAGTTAAATCATGTGCTAAACTGCTTATCATGTGCTAAATTGTTTATATAGAACTAAATTTTTGTGATAAAGGAAAGAGATTATGGCTTTAGGAAAAGGGTTCTGTTTCAAAAAAATCTGGCTTTGTTACAAAATCAGTTTTGTAGGATTTGCTTCTCTAAAATCAACTTCCACGAAAAATTTCTATACAGATTATTAAAGATCGCAATATAACTATATAGTACACTCTAAATTATTGACTTTACTTTTCATAACTCAATACATTGTCAATCGTATCTATGTATTCGGTTCTGATTCCCACATTTTTCTTTATATACTCTTTAGCATTCATGATTTCCGGTACTCTCTCAACCAAAGTAAAATCACTAAAATTTTTTTCTACGTATTTATATGTAACTAGCCCGCTGTTTTCCTTTGGAATTAGGAATAGTGTTTTCCCCCCAGCTTTTGCCGCCTTGGCTTTTTCGAGCACTCCCCCTATCACGCCAATGTTGCCTTTGCTATCAATAGTACCTGTAAGAGTAACGCTGTTATTGAGCTTGATATTGCTGTCGATTGCAGAAATTGTAATAAGAGTCATGAGAGCACCTGCACTGGGACCTTCAACACGCGGAATTTGATTTTTAGCATTGATACTAAATATAACATCACTGCTTGAAAGTGATTTTCCAGTTTTGTTCTCAGCTACTAAGACTGCATTGTTTCCTGCATCCTGGAAAAGTATACCCATGAGAGGAGTTGTCTGGAATAGTACACGTCCTTCACCTGGCTGGATCTCAACAGAAATATTAACCATAGCACTCTCTTCAGATACTGTTGAACCTGGTTGTACAGCTTGAAAAACCGCAGGGGCCTGGAGAGCAGCAAATCCATATAAGCCTGTGGGACTAGATTTACAGCTATTTTCGAGTTCAAAGATTTTTTTGCGATAGGATTCAAATTGGGAACCATAAGATTGAAGTAACTTATTATCTTGATCTATTTGCGCCCGAATGTCTTCGTTTTCCTTTTGAAGATTATTTATACGGGTCTGCATCTCCTGGACTTGTTTTTTTTCAATTAAAGGCTGTTCTTCAAATGAGATGAAGTAAGCATTTGCAACAAGCGAAAGAATCAACAGGAAGACAAGAAATTTAGATTTCATATGCCAACCATCATTAATTTGCTATAGTAATACTTAACCATTCTTTTTGAAGATTTTGTGTAATTTTTGATTGGTGGACAATTTTATATGTTCGAAGTTAGCTGAAAAATTTTAATCCCCAAAGGACCTTATATTATTATATTTTCAGAATTCATAATTTCTTTTGTACCGTCAATGCATAAGGCCAAAATAGAGTCAAGAGTCAATGAATAAGCTTAAAAAATGGTATTTTAATGCAGAGTTTTTGTCTTAAAACCCCCTGTGTTTTCTTATTTACAGTCTAAATTAAGATTCTGTCTAGTGCTAGAAATGAAAGTTATGCCCGAACTTGACGCATAAGAGCATGAAAATAGAAAAGATAATTAAAAATTTTTAAGTGGATATGAATATTTACCTCTTAAAAAGATGAGCGTGTTCTTTCCTAAGTGAATTGAGAAGCTCTGCATTTAATTTTGCATCATGAAGTGTTTTAACTTTAGAAAGTTGGTCAAATGTTAAGTAGTGAGCTTCTCTAAATTTAGCACCTTCAAGGTTCGCTCCTTCAAGATTAGCTCCTTCAAGATTAGCCCACCTAAGGTCAGCCCATCCAAGATTAACTTTCATAAGATCTGTCCATTCAAGGTTCGCTCCTGTAAAGTTAGTCCATACCAAGTAAGATTCCAAAAGATTAGCTCCTCTTAGCATAGTCCAATTAAGGTTCGCTCCTTCAAGGTTAACTCCTTTAAGGGTCGCACCTTCAAGGTTAGCCCCTCTAAGAATAGCTCCTTCAAGATTAGCTCCATCAAGTTTGGCTTTTCTCAGATTAGCTTCACTAAGGTCAATTCCTACAAGGTTAGCTTCTCTAAGATCAGCTCCTTCAAGGTTAGTTTTCTTAAGGTTGGTCCATTTAAGGTTAGCTTCTCTAAGGTTAACACCATTAAGATTAGCTTCTTCAAAGTTCGCTTCCCGAAGATTAGCTCCTTTAAAGTTGAACTCTTTAAGATCAGCTTCTCTAAGGTCAATCCCTATAAGATTAGGTCTCTTAAAGTTGCTCTCGTTAAGATTAATTCCTGTAAGATTGGCTTTATTCATATTAATTTTTAGAATTTCCTGCATACCATAACTCCTTGCCTTTTCCACAAAATTTATGTTTTTCTTTTATTAACTAATAATTAAAATACAAATTGTTGGTAAGTATCTACATAGTAGTCCCTAATTATATATTTTTTGCACATATTCTATATTGTATAGTAGAAAAATATATCATGAAAAAATCTTTTATAACTACAAATGTTTCTCTATGATAAATTTTAAAACCGAACAACAATTAAATATTAATTATTATATCACTACTCTTGGTGACTTCTATTCATTCATCGTAAATAAAAAATATGGCAGTATGCCAATAGTTATGTAAAGTGTGGTTGATTCTATATCTGTCCCTACTAATGGAAAACAGGAGTTGTTCAGTCTGATAACAGAATGAGTTAAGTAGTTAGGGAAAAATAAGCTTAAAAGCGTCGGTGTGATTATCTCACTAACTACACAAACAATATTTTATTGATGTTAATTTCATGTTGATAGATGTAGTCTCCATGCATAAATTAAAAGGGTTGGTCACCTAATTTTCAGGGCAATAATGACGTTTTTTAATGGGATCTATATTGCCCTATTTCTATTTTGAGTCTTCAGCAGCAATTATTATTTTACCCTTCATTATAGCGAAAGGAAAGCAAATAGTTTTACTGACAAATATTCTGTTTCTTATTTTCCCATTGATGTAGAAGTTCTAATGTAAAACCTGCATATTCTAAACGCAAACTTTCCATTACTATTTTAGTCACTGTTACCTACTCACAACCTGAAAAGTATAGAAAAACGCACACATCTTAATTTTTAGCAAACAATATATTTTATAGTCCTACAAGACCTGTAGATCGCGCCGGTGTTCATAGAACCACTTGCTTGGCTGTAAGCTCCTTGAATGGTATAGTATTTAGATAGCGAGCGAAACATATAAAATCTAAAATATCAGTAACTATTATCTTCCATAATTCATTCCCACTCCTATGGGATTAAGGTCTAGGGTTACCACTCCCTCTCTAGACCTTTCAATATTATCTTTTCTAACTAAACGCAGTTTATCTATGTGTAATCTACTTTTGTTATTTTAATTATGTGCCGGCTTGGTATCGAACACCTAGACAACTTATTTTTTTTTGGTTTACAATTTAAATACTAAACATTGTCTCATTTTCATGATTATATATTATATCAATGATAAAACAAATTTAAATTAAGAAGACTCTTTTAAAATATAAATATTACATGATATAAATTAATTTGAAATATAATGAATAATAATGATTTATGGTTATTAATTTCAATAGTTAAACTGGGAATTGCATACATTTGCTTTAATCAGAGAAGGAAACAAAAGAGAATCAAGAATTGAAAGAACAATTGCAAATTTGCTAAATGTGCTTTTTCTGTTCAACTATGTACATCTTAACCGAAGCAAAATTGTATCATAATCAATACAAGTGGTGAAATCTAATGAGCATGACCGTAAGAGACCGTAAGACCTTACATACAATCGTATGAAAAATCATGTTCAAGAACAGTAATTTTATTAATTATTATATCAATTCTATTTTATACTTGACACTAATCACATTAATCTATATATATTATTCAAAGAAGTACAGTCTGTTTAACATTAGACTTTCTGCTTTAGTATCAAACTGGTTTATCTATAAACTGGATTTCATGAGATCCATAGGTTTCTTAGAGTATCATTTTCAC